>ENA-OPZM01000054-OPZM01000054.1-human-gut-metagenome-genome-assembly--contig:-NODE-54-length-46090-cov-3.230903_pt1 | contig 46090 bp, 67 predicted proteins | sample MGYA00242478_ERZ504493 | MGnify/ENA primary metagenome ERZ504493 (study PRJEB26092, sample SAMD00036227) | human gut metagenome | host: Homo sapiens | study: EMG produced TPA metagenomics assembly of... | reverse complement strand
GAAGAAACAGGAACGGTAAGATCAGGAAGGTACGATTACAAAAAATTTCTCCGTCAGTTTTCTGTGCTGCGGGAAGAGGTGGAACTGGACACGGAAAGCTTTGATTATATTTTTTATAATTACGGGATGGAGCATTATGGAAATCTTCCGCTGATCGAGCCACTGGAATATAAGGAAGTGAACCGTCTGGAGGAGCTGGTGATCGCCATTGATACTTCCGGCTCCTGTGATGGAGAGACTGTGCGGAGATTCCTTGGAGAAACGTATTCCATTCTCAGTGAAAAAGAGAATTTTTTCCACAAAATGAAGGTGTACCTGATCCAGTGTGACTGCTGTATCCAGGATGTTAAGGTGATCCATTCCGAGGAAGAATGGAAGGAATACAGCAAAAATATCACCATACAGGGCCGGGGCGAACAGATTTCCGGCCGGTGTTCCGGTATGTGAAGGAGCAGCAGGAGAAAAAAGAAATCCGCAGTCTTAAGGCGCTGATCTATTTTACAGACGGGGACGGATATATCCCGGAAGCAAACCGGATTATGAAACGGCCTTTGTATTTTTGCATAAAACAGAAAAAATGGAGCTTGTTCCGCCCTGGGCGATCCGGCTTGTGGCAGAGCAGGAAGGAGTGCGTTACAGAACATGAATATAAAAGAGGCAAAAGAAGAGATCAAACATACCTTACTGGCTTACAACCGGAAGGATGCAGCCGGGCGCTATACATTTCCCAGACTCCGGCAGCGTCCTATCCTGCTTATGGGACCTCCCGGAATCGGAAAAACAGCGATCATGGAGCAGGTGGCAGAGGAATGTGGGGCAGGTCTGGTAGCTTATACCATCACCCACCATACAAGACAGAGTGCGGTAGGACTGCCAAGGATCGTGACCCGGTGCTACAACGGAAAAGAGGTCAGCATCACAGAGTATACTTTAAGTGAGATCATTGCTTCTGTGTATGATTGTATGGAACGTACCGGGAAGAAGGAGGGAATCCTTTTTATTGATGAGATCAACTGTGTTTCCGAGACACTTGCACCCACTATGCTGCAGTTCCTTCAGAACAAGACCTTCGGAAGTCACAGCGTGCCGGAAGGATGGCTGATCGCGGCAGCAGGAAATCCTCCGGAATATAATAAATCGGTCCGGGAGTTTGATATTGTAACACTGGACCGTGTGCGGAGGATGGATATCGAGGCAGATCTTGATGTGTGGATGGAGTATGCCTGGAAAAAGGAGATCCACGGATCGATCCTGGCTTATCTCGGCATGAAAAAGGATCATTTTTATTCTGTGGAGAATACAGTGGACGGGAAATTCTTCGTGACAGCAAGAGGCTGGGAAGACCTGTCTGAGATCCTGAAGGCTTATGAGGAACTGGGCGTGGAGATCACGGAGAATCTGGTCGGAGAGTATTTATGCAGAGATGAGATCGCAAGAAGCTTTTTTGCCAGCTATCAGCTGTACCGGAAGTACGGAGAGGACTATGGCCTGGAACGCCTGCTTTCCGGAGAGATGCCGGAGGAAGAGCAGCAGAAAAAGGTAAAAATGGCGAAGGATGCTTCCTTTGAGGAACGCTTCCTTGTGACAGGGCTTCTGCTTGACGGCCTGAACGGAAGTTTTCTGACCTATGAGAAGATGGATGGTGAGACAGGTGCTGTTTATCAGGAACTTCTGCATCTGAAAGCTTTTCTCCAGGATAAAAAGGACATGACGGCGCTGGATGAATTTACAGATATGAAGAAGAAAAGTCTGGCTGTCCGTCTGGAGGCGGAGCTTCTTACCGTAGATCAGCAGACTACGGAAGAGCTTGTGATCCGCACTCTGGAAGAATTCAGCCTTACCATCCGCAAGGAGCATATCACAGAAACAGAGGCTGGCTTTGAACGGATCCGGCAGCTTTTTACGGAAATGGCGGAGAAGAGAAAGGCCTGTGCGAAAAAGATCACCGGGGAGCTGGAACAGGCATTTGCATTTATGAAGGAATGCTTCGGGGACGGACAGGAAATGGTGCTTTTTGTTACCGGATTGACCCGGAACACCCATGCGGCGGCCTTTATCCGGGAGTATGGCTGTGATCCTTATTTTGCCTGCAGTGAGAAGCTTCTTTACCGGAAACAGGAGAGAAAGCTTCAGGAGGAATGTGCGTCACTATTAGAAATATGAATGATCCCTTAACGAATACTTATGACTGAAAGGGGCCTGACATCTTGACAGGAGGGCTTGTGAGGTGATACGGTAACGGTGTCGAAAACAAAAATCAAATAACCGAATGATGAGGTGTGAGAACATGCAGGAATTAAAACCAATCAAAGAAGGTAAAGTACGTGAGATTTATGACAATGGAGACAGTCTGATCATGGTTGCAACAGACCGTATCAGCTGCTTTGACGTAATTCTGAATAACGAAGTTACAAAGAAAGGTGCTGTACTGACCCAGATGTCCAAATTCTGGTTTGACATGACTGAGGACATTCTTCCGAACCACATGATCTCTGTAGATACCAAGGATATGCCGGAGTTTTTCCAGCAGGAGAAATTCGAAGGAAAATCCATGATGTGCCGTAAACTGAACATGCTGCCGATCGAGTGTATCGTACGTGGATACATCACAGGAAGTGGCTGGGCAAGCTACAAGGAGAACGGCACTGTATGCGGCATCAAGCTTCCGGAGGGGCTGAAGGAATCCGACAAGCTGCCTGAGCCGATCTACACACCATCTACCAAGGCTGAGATCGGTGATCACGATGAGAATATTTCCTTTGAGCAGAGTATCGATCATCTTGAGAAATACTTCCCGGGAAAAGGACGCGAGTATGCAGAAAAGCTTCGTGACAACACCATTGCTCTTTACAAAAAGTGTGCGGAGTATGCACTCAGCAAGGGAATCATCATTGCAGATACAAAATTCGAGTTTGGTCTTGATGAGGACGGAAACATGGTCATCGGTGATGAGATGCTGACACCGGACAGCTCCCGTTTCTGGCCGGCAGAAGGCTACGAACCAGGACATGGTCAGCCATCCTTTGACAAACAGTTTGCACGTGACTGGCTGAAAGCCAATCCGGACAACGACTGGACACTTCCTCAGGAAATCGTTGACAAGACTATTGAGAAATATCTCCAGGCATACAAAATGCTTACAGGAAAAGAACTGGCCTGAAAATAACAGCAGTTCTGAAATAGAACATACCTTACAAGCCGCTTCGGACGCCCATTCCGAGGCGGCTTCTTTCTTTATAAAACAGGACAAAAACAAAACGGTTGCAAGAAAACGGAGGGATATTTATAATAAATACAGAAACCAGATGATCCTGACAGATTTAAAGGAGTGTGATTATGAACAGGAAAAACAAGGTGAAAAAGAAAAAAACAGTGGGAGATCATATTCTGACGATCGTTCTGATCGTGGCAATCTGTATTTTCTGTTATGCAGCTTTTAACCTTTATCATATTTATACAGAATATAAAAAAGGAACTGATGAATATAACAGCATTTCCGAAATGGCAGTGACAGAACGTGATCCGGACCAGGTGGAAGAGATGAATCAGCCGGATGAACAGCCTGTAGCACCTGTGAGTGTTGATTTTGATTCTCTCAGGAGTATCAATGAGGATGTGATCGGCTGGATCTATATGGAGCATTGCCTGAGATCAGTTATCCGGTGGTACAGGGAGAGGATAATAATTTTTATCTGCACCAGACATATGAGAAAAATTATAATTTTGCGGGAACGATCTTTATTGATTATGAGAACAAAAGGGATTTCAGCGATTGTAATACCCTGGTGTACGGACACAATATGAAGAATGGTTCCATGTTTGGAATGCTGAAAAAATACAGAGCTGATGAGACGCTTTACAATGCCAGCAAATATTTCTGGATCCTCACACCGGAAAAAGATTACCGGTATGAGATCATTGCAGCGTATACGACTTCTGTGAACAGCGATACGTATACCTTATTTAAGGGACCTGGCAAAGAGTTTCTGGAATATGAGAAAAAAATGTTCCAGAATTCGGAGATCAGAACAGATGCCACTGCAAGTGAAGCCAATGTGAAGGATAAGATCGTTACATTATCAACTGTACCGGCAATCAGGCAACACGTTTTGTGGTACAGGGAAAGAGAGTGAATGCGGTGAACCCACAGTAGAGCTTTTGCGGATAAGTTTGGGAGGAAATGATATGGGAAATGAGATAGAAAAATTACAAAAGATCATTGATGAGAGCAGAAACATTGTATTTTTCGGCGGTGCAGGTGTTTCAACAGAAAGCGGGATCCCGGATTTTCGAAGCCAGGACGGACTGTATAACCAGAAATATGATTACCCGCCGGAAACAATCTTAAGCCATACATTTTTTATGCGAAAACCTGAGGAATTCTTTAAATTTTACAGAGATAAGATGCTTTGTGATACTGCAAAGCCGAATGCAGCACATCTGAAGCTGGCGGAGATGGAGCAAACAGGAAAGCTGAAGGCTGTGATCACTCAGAATATCGATAATCTTCACCAGATGGCAGGAAGTAAAAAGGTCCTGGAGCTTCACGGAAGCGTTTACCGAAATCATTGTGTGAAATGCGGAAAATTCTATGATTTTAAATATATGAAGGAATCTGAAGGTGTTCCGCGGTGTAGCTGCGGTGGCATGATCAAGCCGGATGTGGTCCTTTATGAGGAAGGGCTGGATGACTATACGATCCAGGAATCAGTAAGAGTGATCTCAGAGGCGGAGGTGCTGATCATCGGGGGAACTTCTCTGGCGGTATATCCGGCAGCAGGCCTGATCGATTATTTCCGGGGAAATCATCTGGTGGTGATCAACAAGGCACCGACACCGAGGGATAAATATGCGGATCTTCTTATTAAAGAACCGATCGGGCAGGTGTTTTCTCAGATAAGAGTCTGAAAATATGGGAACCCGGGAGGATCTGCAAAAATAAAAATGAGGAGTATCAAATGGGATTAAATTATGAAGTTGGAGATATTGTCACACTGAAGAAGGCACATCCCTGTGGCAGTAAAGAATGGGAGATCCTTCGCGTAGGAGCGGATTTCCGCCTGAAATGCAAGGGCTGCGGACATCAGATCATGGTGGCACGTAGGCTGGTTGAGAAAAATACACGAGATTTGAAAAAATTCGAAAAAAAATAAAATTATGCTTTACATCACGGGAGAGATGTGATAAAATCAACAATCGTGATATATTTCATATCCTTGCTCTTTGACAGGCAAAGGGCCAAAAGACCATAAGGAGGTTAAGACAAGCATGAACAAGTACGAGTTAGCATTAGTTGTGAGCGCTAAGCTTGAGGATGAAGCACGTGACGCTGTAGTTGAGAAAGCAAAAAGCTACATCACACGTTACAACGGCGTGATCACAGAAGTTGAAGAATGGGGTAAGAAGAAATTAGCTTACGAGATTCAGAAAATGCATGAAGGCTTCTACTATTTTATTCAGTTTGAAGCAGATTCTCAGTGCCCGGCGGAGATCGAGAGACATGTCCGCATCATGGACAATGTATTAAGATACCTGGTTGTCAAGAAAGAGGCATAATTTTTGCAGCGGATTTTCGAAAACACCATTAAGAACCTGTTCAGTTAAGTGAAATCATAAGAGAGGTAGAACGATGAACAAAGTAATATTAATGGGACGCTTGACAAGAGATCCTGAGGTAAGATATTCCGCAGGAGAAAATGCCCTGGCAATCGCCAGATATACACTGGCAGTTGATCGCAGATTCCGTCGTGACGGAGAGGCAAGCGCTGATTTTATCAGCTGTGTTTCTTTCGGACGTACAGCAGAATTTGCGGAAAAGTATTTCAGACAGGGACTGAAAATTGCAGTTACGGGACGTATCCAGACAGGAAGCTATACGAACCGTGAGGGACAGAAGGTTTATACGACTGAGGTTGTTGTTGAGGATCAGGAATTTGCTGAGAGCAAAGCATCAAGCGACAGCTATGCAGCATCTCATCCGAGAACAGAGGCAGCACCTGCACCGTCTATGCCGAGTCCGAGCGCAGCAAGCGCCGACGGCTTCATGAACATTCCAGACGGAATTGATGAGGAGCTGCCGTTCAATTAGAACATCTGATCAAGACAGATGAGACGAATAAGATAGGAGGAAACAATCATGGCTTACAATAGAGGCGAGAGACCAGATTCTCCGATGAAGAGAAGAGGCGGACGCAGAAGAAAAAAAGTTTGTGTATTCTGCGGTAAAGAGAATAACGAGATCGATTACAAGGATGTAGCAAAGTTAAGAAAGTATGTTTCCGAGAGAGGTAAAATTCTCCCGAGAAGAATTACAGGTAACTGTGCGAAACATCAGAGAGCACTGACAGTTGCTGTTAAGAGAGCACGTCATATGTCCCTGATGCCATACGTTCAGGACTAATTCTGATCTTATACAGGGTCGTTGCGAAACAGATGAGCAGTCATCTGAGGGCAGCGGCCTTGTTTTTTTATATGCAGGATTCTTTCTTATGAGCGAAACAGATTTTATCATTGCTATGGAATTATAATAAGGAATCTGGTATAATGTTAAATAACTTGTGGGTTAAATTACATTAAGAACAGGAAAAAGCAATGAACAACAAAGTTAAATTCAAGGGGCCTATGAAACACTTCATGCGCTGGCCGCTGTACCTTTCGGTCCTGGTTGTGCTGCTGGATCTGCTGGTGTTTATTGTAAGTGTAAAGGCCGGAATTCTGGTGTCTGCAGGTACTGTGATCTATATTTTTATTGCAGTACAGCTTTTTCGATATCACAAACCGCTGATCGTCAATGATATGATCGCATTTGCCAATCAGTATGATGTGGTAGAAAAGCGGATGCTGGAAGAACTGGCGCTTCCTTATGCCATTATGGATATGGAAGGCCGCATGATCTGGTCCAACCGTATTTTTTCGGAGATCACGGGGAGAGATCAGTTTTATAAAAAAAAATATCAGCACAGTTTTCCCGGATATTACTCCGGACAAGCTTCCTGTAGCCGATGAACTGGAAATTTCCGAGATCAGTATACATTTCGGGGATCGGATCTATCGGGCTTCCATGCAGCGGGTGACTATGGGTGAAGTGGTCAGTCATGCGGATATTTTGGAGAATATGTCCCAGAATATCAGTCTGATCGCCATGTATCTTTATGATGAAACAGAGCTTAAGGAATACATTCAGAAGAATGAGGACAATAAGCTTGTTGTGGCACTGGCTTATCTGGATAATTATGAAGAGGCGCTTGAGAGTGTGGAGGATGTGCGCAGATCCCTTCTGATCGCACTGATCGATCGTAAGATCACGAAATATTTTTCCAACTTTGACGGCCTTGTGAAGAAACTGGAGAAAGATAAATATCTTCTGATCATGCGCCAGAGTTCACTGGAAACACTGAAGGAACAGCGTTTTCATATCCTGGATGAGGTTAAGACGGTTAACATCGGAAATGAAATGGCTGTGACATTAAGTATCGGAATCGGTCTGAATGCTGCTACGTATATCCAGAATTACGAATATGCCAGAATTGCCATTGAGATGGCGCTGGGTCGTGGCGGTGATCAGGTAGTGATCAAAAATGAAAATAATATTACCTACATTGGCGGCAAAGCGCAGCAGATGGAGAAATCAACCCGTGTGAAGGCACGAGTGAAGGCTCAGGCTCTGAAGGAATTTATGAGCACCAAGGATCGAGTGGTGGTTATGGGACACAAGATCACAGATGTGGATGCTCTGGGAGCCGGGATCGGTATTTACCGTGCCGGTAAGACTCTTGGCAAGCCGGTGCATATTGTGATCAATGATCCGACCACATCCATTCGGCCGCTGATGAGTGGATTTATGGAGAATCCGGATTATGAGCCGTCCATGTTTGTGGACAGTAATCAGGCCAAAGAACTGGTGGATAACAATACGGTAGTAATTGTGGTGGATACCAACAAGCCAAGCTATACCGAATGCCAGGATCTTCTCTATATGACAAAGACCATTGTGGTATTGGATCATCACCGCCGCGGCAGCGAGGTAATCCAGAATGCAGTTCTGTCCTATGTGGAGCCATATGCATCCTCAAGCTGTGAGATGATCGCAGAGATCCTGCAGTATTTTGCAGACGGGCTGAAGCTTCGCAGTATTGAGGCGGACTGTATTTATGCGGGTATCATGATCGATACCAACAACTTTACAACAAGAGCAGGTGTGCGTACTTTTGAGGCAGCAGCATTCCTGCGCAGATGCGGAGCAGATGTGACACGTGTACGTAAGATGCTCCGGGATAATATTGATTCTTATAAGGCGAGAGCGGAGGCAGTTCGTACTGCGGAGATCTACAGAGATTATTTTGCCATTGCAAGATGTCCGAGTGAAGGCCTGGAAAGTCCTACCGTTGTAGGAGCACAGGCGGCCAATGAGCTGCTCAATATCGCAGGAGTCAAGGCATCTTTTGTTCTTACCAGCTATAATAATGAGGTTTACATCAGTGCCAGAGCCATTGATGAGGTGAATGTACAGGTCATGATGGAACGGATGGGCGGCGGCGGACATCTGAATATTGCCGGTGCACAGGTGAAAGACACCATGGATGAGACCGAAAGAATGCTGAAAGAAATTATAGACCAGTTATATCAGGAAGGGGACAAATAGAAATGAAAGTAATTCTTCTGGAAGATGTTAAATCCCTGGGAAAAAAGGGACAGATCGTAAATGTAAGTGACGGATATGCAAGAAACATGATCCTGCCAAAAAAGCTTGGTGTTGAAGCTACCTCCAAGAATCTCAATGACCTGAAACTCCGTAAGGCAAATGAAGAAAAGGTTGCACAGGAAAACCTGGACGCTGCCAAGGCATTTGCAGAGGAGCTTTCCACAAAGGAGGTTATCCTTACTCTGAAGGTAGGTGAAGGCGGAAGAACATTCGGTTCTGTATCCTCAAAAGAAATCTCTGAGGCAGCCAAGAAACAGCTGAATCTTGAGATTGATAAGAAAAAGCTCCAGCTGGAGAATCCGATCCGTAACCTGGGTGTTACCAATGTTCCGGTACGACTTCATCCGAAGGTAACCGGAAGTCTCAAAGTCTGGGTAAAAGAGGCGTAATCAATGGAAGAAGCACTGATCAAGAGGATTCTGCCTCACAGTATTGAGGCAGAGCAGTCAGTGATCGGATCCATGATCCTGGATCGTGATGCGATCCTGGTGGCTTCCGAGATCCTGACCAGTGATGATTTTTATCAAAAACAATACGGCATCATTTTTGATGCATGGTGGAACTCTGTAATGAAGGACAGCCGGTAGATCTGATCACTCTGCAGAATCGTCTCAAGGAGAAAGAACTTCCGCCGGACATCAGCAGTATGGAATATGTCCGTGATTTGATCGCAGCAGTTCCTACATCAGCCAATGTGAAATACTATGCCAATATCGTAAGTGAAAAGGCAGTTCTCCGTCGGCTGATCAGGACTACGGAAGAGGTTGCCAATGCCTGTTATCTGGAAAAGGACAGTACGGAAACCATACTTGAGGAATCCGAGAAAAAGCTGTTTAATATTTTACAGAGAACAAATGGCAGCGATTATGTGCCAATCCAGCAGGTCGTGTTGAATGCAGTCAGCAATATTGAGAAGGCTTCCAAGCTGAAGGCTCCGTTACCGGGATTCCGACCGGATTTGTGGATCTGGATTATAAGACTTCCGGTATGCACGCGTCTGATCTTGTACTGATCGCAGCTCGACCTTCCATGGGAAAAACTGCCTTTGTATTGAATATTGCCCAGTATATGGCGTTTCGTAAAGATGTGACCGTGGCTATTTTCAGTCTGGAGATGTCCAAGGAGCAGTTGGTAAACCGTCTTCTTGCTATGGAATCTCACGTGGATTCCAGAATCTCCGTACCGGAAATCTGAAAGATGAGGACTGGACGAAGCTGGTAGAAGGAGCGGATATTATCGGTGGCTCCAATCTTATTATTGATGATACACCTGGAATTTCCATTGCGGAGCTTCGTTCCAAATGCAGAAAATATAAGCTTGAGCATAATCTGGGGATCATCATGATCGATTATCTTCAGCTGATGAGCGGAAGTGGAAAATCGGATTCCAGACAGCAGGAAATTTCAGATATTTCACGATCACTGAAAGCGTTGGCAAGAGAGATCGATGTACCGGTAATTGCGTTATCACAGCTTAGCCGTGCAGTGGAACAGAGACCGGATCACAGACCAATGCTTTCGGATCTTCGAGAGTCCGGAGCTATTGAGCAGGATGCGGATGTGGTCATGTTTATCTATCGAGATGATTATTATCACAAGGATACCGAGAAGAAAGACATTGCAGAAATTATCATAGCCAAGCAGAGAAACGGTCCTATCGGAACTGTGGAGCTGGTATGGCTGCCAAGATATACCCAGTTTGTAAATATGAAAAAATAGAGCCGTGCAGACGGTAAATGAAAGGCTGTCAGGATGAAAGCTTATAGTTATCCTGATGGCCTTTTGTATTTTTGTCAGTGTGATAGTGGAGTTCGGGATGCTATGGATATAGGCAAAGAGTCATATTTGGTAAAATTATGTCAACCGATTAATCTTGCTATTTCCTGATCTCAGGGGTTATACTGTAGACAGCAGCAGTGAATCTCTATATAAGGGGGCGTTCACAATGGAAAAAAGATATACAGTCAGACAGGCCGTAACACTGACCGGAGTGAAATCTTATGTCCTGCGTTACTGGGAGGAAGAACTGGAGCTTCGGATCGGACGCAATGAACTGGGACATCGCTATTATACACCGTTTGATATCCAGCTTTTTCTTAAAATAAATGAGCTGAAAAGTAAGGGACTTCAGTTGAAAGCAATCCGTACACTGATCCCACCGGAGGTAAGAAAGACAGATACACCGGATTTTTCAGAATCTGATATCAGGATTCTGGAGGGAGAAGCTGTTGAGCTTGAAGATACCCCAATGAAAAATACGGGATCTGAAAAGGAGTTCATGGAAAAAGCGGAATCCGGGAATACAGAGAAGTGCGGAGCAGATAACGATAAGATATTGGAGTTTCAGGAAATCATGGAACGCCTGATCCGTGAGGAAATGCAGAGAAAGAAAGAAGGAGAGTACCGGTGTCGTTCTCTGGATGAAGCAATCCGCAGGCAGCAGCAGGCAAGAAGAGAAGCAGCAGCTTCCTGTGAGGGAAAAAAGAATAAAAGAAACAGAAAAGGCTGCCGGTAAACCGGCAGCCTCATTCATTATAGCAGCTTATCAAGCTAATGGTGCATTACTCAGCAGAGATAGCACCAACTGGACAGGCCTCAGCGCATGTTCCGCAGTCAACACAAGCGTCTGCGTCGATTACATAATGCTCGTCTCCCTGAGAAATAGCCTCGTTCGGGCACTCACCCTCACATGTTCCACAGCTAACGCATTCGTCAGAAATTACATATGCCATAATTGATATCCTCCTTTTAAATTGTGTATTGTATGTATCCCCTACCAGGGATTCTATCCCCATTCTAATATATCTGCATAAAGAATACAAGTATAAATTTATAAACAAAACTGAAAATTCATAACCCGTTGATTCCATCCCGGATTCGTATTATAATAGCAGAACGGAATGAAAATATTTCGATAAAACAGTAAAGGAGAATACAATCATGGCAAAAGTTACAAAGAGCATGCTGATCGGAGAACTGCTCACTGTAGACCCGAATATCGCACCGATCCTGATGAGAGCAGGAATGCATTGTCTTGGCTGCCCGTCTTCACAGATGGAATCTCTGGAGGAAGCAGCAATGGTCCATGGCCTGGATGCAGATGTCCTCGTAGCTCAGATCAATGATTTTCTTGGTGAGTAATAAACAGAAGCTTTTTTGCTGAAACAAAAGAACCGCTGTCGGGAAATGCAGATCATATGGATCGCATTCCGACAGCGGTTTGTTTGTCTGCAGGATATCTGGTTTGTCAGATATTCAGAAGCTTCTGAAGTGCATGATCAGCGATCAGTGCACAGTGCTCTCTGAAGTAGGCTTCACCGGCTGGTGTGAATGCGCGGCCGATGCCATACTCGGAAAGGATATTGCAGACCTTGTTAAATTCTTCAGGTGTACAGTCTGACTGATGAAGAACCAGCTGATAGACACCGTCTTCTCCTTCACGATAGAGAGTATTATCACCGGTAAAGAAACCATTCATACCATGAGCTGCGGCAATAACATCATCCAGCTCCGGGAAAGAGTACAGGCGTATAAGCTTTACAGAACTCTCAGCTGGCTGCTGTGATGCATCCGGAGTTTCTGTTTCCTGAGAGGTGGAAGTTTCTGCCCTTTTTTCTTCCGGTTTCTGTGAAAGATCCTTAAGTTTGGATTCACAGAGCTTCTGGAAGATATCGATGATATTGTCAGCGCCATCGATCTCTACGGTATCGGAAGGCTTGTTGCCTTGAAGGGGGCAAATTTGGAAAAACGTGTATCCAGTTCTTCAGGATCTTCCACTTTAGTGATAATGAGGATAACACTTTCGGCATTGACAGGAATAGCCTCGATCATCAGAGGAATATTATCTGCTTCAAAACCAAACTGTATCTGTGCCTGCTGCATCATATCACGAAAGAGACGTTTGGCTTTCTCGGTACCGTATGCAAGTTCACTGATACGGATCTGATGACTGTCCAGATCTTCTTTCGTCAGGGTACAGCGGATCTGATTTTCATTGATTTTTTCTATTTTCATATGATCACATCCTATAGGTGAATAAATTAATCTTTTACATACTGTATTATATAACAGTTATACACAAGATGTAAAGATGCAGAAACCTGAGAAAAAAGAAAATTTCCTATTCTCTTATAAAAGACTTGCATCTGAAGGGAAATCAGGTATAATGAAAATCAGAAAAGCTGTCTCATCCCAGAAACAAGAAGACAGTAACGATAACTTAAAGTCATATTTTTCTGAAGATAAGGATTCTGTGTGAAATTCATCGGCGAGTCTGTCGGTACACAGATAAATTTTCCCCATTTTATTATTTATATTTTATTACAAGTATCATCCTAACAGGGAAGTTGCAGCTTTTCGAGAACCATTGCTGGTGTTTTCTGAAAATCTAACCAGGAAAGGAGGTCGGGATACGCCAAATATATCACAGGAAAAAAAGAAATCCGCAAAACCCCTTCGAAGGAACTGGAGCTTTATCGTGAGAACGGAGTTTCTCTTTATCTCAATGGAGCACCAAGCACTCCGAAAAAAATCGCAAAAGCCTGTCAGATTGCGGAAAACGGGGTCTATATGCGGGATTATACGGAAGATGAAGACGGCCATATCGCCTGTGTAAGCTTTGATCTTATTCGTAAAGAATGACCGTACATAAGAAAAAACGGTTCCCCGGATAACGATCATCCCCTGCACTCATGCATACCATGCGGGGAACGAAATTCTAAAGAAATTGTGAAAAATTATTAAAAGTCGATTTTTATAACGAAATGTAGACAAGATATGTTATAATGAAACAAATTATGACATTTTATACCGAAAGGAAAAAAATATGACAAAAAAACACATACCGATCCTTGTGGTAGGTCTGCTGATCGTTCTGGTCGTTCTTGCCGGAGGGGCTGTTTACGGGATCAATAAGATTATACCAAGCAGGAAACAGATGAATCTGACAGAATACTACGGACAGAATGCAGACGGTGAGGCTGCGTTGATACTTGGAACTGAGAAACTGGAGGAGAAGGCACTTATCTCAGGAGAAGATGTATATCTTCCGCTGGATGTAGTGAACGGATATTTGAATCAGAGATATTACTGGGACAGTGAAAACAAGAAGATCCTGTATGCAACACCATCCAGTCTCACAGAGGAACCGGCTTCAGATAAGGCAGACGGAAACGTGTGGCTGAAGGATGACACGGTTTATCTGAAACTGGATTATGTAAAAGAGTATACAGATATCGATTCTTATATAGGGCAGGATCCTGCAAGGGTTGCGATACAGTACAAATTTACCAATGTGGAGACTGTGACCACAAAGAAGGATACAGTGATCCGCTACCGGGGCGGGATCAAGGCGCCGATTCTTTCCAAACTGGCGAAGAATACAGTTCTCCGTCTGATGAATGAAGGTGAGGACTGGGATCAGGTGGCAACCGATGACGGTTACATCGGTTATGTTCAGAAGAAAAAAGTAAGTGCCGTGGATACAACGGATTATGAAAGGGATTTTAAGACAGAGTCCTATACATATCTTACCATGGATGAGCCGGTGAACCTGGCATGGCACCAGGTTACCAGCACAGATGCAAACAGCTATTTCGCAGATGCGGTACAGAATATGACAGGCGTGAATGTGATCTCTCCAACCTGGTTTTCTGTAACGGATAACTCCGGAAATATTTCTAGCCTTGCATCTGGGGAGTATGTGATGCAGGCACATGAAAAAGGACTGAAGGTATGGGGACTGGTGGATAATTTTAATGAGAACATGAGTACCACAGAAGTTCTTTCAAAAACCAGTTCAAGGCAGAATCTGGAGAATCAGCTGATCACTTATGCACTGAAAGCAGGACTGGATGGAATCAATGTTGATTTTGAATCTTTGAGCGAAGAAGCAGGAATCCATTTCCTTCAGTTTTTAAGAGAGCTTTCTATCCAGTGCCACGCCAATAACCTGGTGCTTTCGGTAGATAATCCGGTTCCGGAAGATTTTACCAGTCATTATGACCGTGCGGAACAGGGCAAGGTTGTAGATTATGTGATCATTATGGGCTATGATGAGCATTACGTGGCTCCGATGCAGGTTCCGTGGCATCTCTGCCATGGGTAGAACAGGGGGTTAAGGATACGCTTTCAGAAGTAGCAGCTCAACGGACGATCCTTGCGATCCCGTTCTACACAAGGCTCTGGAAGACTACAGATGGCGGTGCACTGACAAGTGAGGCCATCGGTATGGATCAGGCACAGCAGACGATCAGTGATAACGGAGCAGAAACATACTGGGACAAAAAGACAAGTCAGAATTACGGAACCTATGAAGGGGACGGTGCCACATACCAGATCTGGCTGGAGGACTCTAAGTCTATTGCGGAAAAGGTTAAACTGATCAAAAAATACAAACTGGCAGGTGTGGCAGAGTGGAAGCTTGGGTTCGAGAACAGCGGAATCTGGAGCGTGATCACAGAAAACCTGTCATAAACAGAAGAAAACATTGTGATCTTCACAATGCTAAAAACACTCCCGGCAACATATATTAAAATAAATATGCCGGGGGTGTTTTGCGTTGAAAAAACATTTCATAGAATTGGCAATGGCAGTTCTTATGCTGGTCTGTTTTTATATTCTGTCATGGGAAGCGGCAGAAACTGCAGGCAGACTTATAGATGTATCCGGAAATATAAAAGCAGATCAGGTGATCCTGGTGGATGCCGCCAAGGCGGTATGGATTCCGGAATGGTGGGAATCGGTGGACTGAAGGAAAAAGGGATCAATCTGGATATTGCCATGAAACTTAAAGGGATTCTGGAAAAAAAAGGCCTTGCCGTAGTGATGACCAGGGAAGAAGATAAAGGTCTTTATGAAAATGGTACAAAAAATATGAAAGCACAGGATCTGCAGAATCGTATTGAACAGATCCGGAAATATGAACCGGTGCTTTCTGTGAGTATCCATCAGAACAGCTACAGTGATCCCGGAGTAAAAGGTCCACAGGTATTTTATTATGAAGATTCGGAAAGCGGAAAAGCACTGGCACTTGCGATCCAGGAAAACATGAACCGGAAGCTTTCCATTGTACGGCCCCGGGTGGCAAAAGGAAACAGGACTTATTATCTTCTGAAGCGAAGTCCAGGTGTGATCAATATCGTAGAATGTGGATTTCTTACAAATCCGGAGGAAGCTTCCTTGCTTCAGACAGAGAAGTATCAGTGCAAAGTAGCAGAGGCTGTGGCCGATGGAATCGTTACATATCTGGAAAAACAGAAGGAAAACGAAAAAAATTGAAAAAAATGTGAATAGCCTTTTCATAGGAAGGTGATTCTGCTATACTTTACGTGAATTAAGGAGAATCCTATGCTTGGAATCATTTATCTTATATTATGTATGTTAACAGGACTGGAAATGGCAGGATGTCTGTTTCCGCGTCAAACAACTGAAAGAGGAAACAGGATATGGGTGGTCCTGCCGGCAGCATTTGGAATAGGGATCCTGATGCTGACCTGGGCAGTCTATATTCTTTCCTGGATGTTCAGCATATGCGCGGGGGTAGAGCATCCTCTTTTTTATGGAAATCTGATCGTATTTCTGGTGGATATCCTGCTGCTTTCGGGAATCTTCCGGTGGAAAAAGAAAAAAATGTTTGTGATATCCGAGCGGATGATCAGCAGAAAATGGATCCTGAAAAAAGAGCTTCTGCTTTTTGGCATTCTGACGGTCTTTGTGACCTGGATGATGTTTTACGTTTTTCACATGAAAGACGGCATTCTGTACTCCGGTTTTTCTGTATATGGAGATTATGCACCCCACACGGCAATGATGCGATCTTTTTCCAGAGGAAATAATTTTCCAACCCAGTATCCGCATTATGGCGGGCAGGATGTGAAATATCATTTTATGTTCCAGTTCCTTGTGGGAAATCTGGAGTATCTGGGCTTTCGTCTTGATCTGGGATATAATCTGGTAAGCATCCTGTCTCTGGTGGGATTTCTTATGGTGCTTTACGGGATCAGCTACCGGATGTTTAAAAGGCTTCTGGGTCAGGGGCAGCTGCCATTGTTTTCTTTTTTTCCGCAGCGGAACAGCGTTCTGGCGTTATCTGTGGGAACATCTTCAGGCGGGGGATCTTGTACGGACTCTGGAAGAAAATACGGCGTTTATCGGTTATACCACCAATGAAAATTGGGGATTATGGAATTTCAATGTATATCTGAACCAGCGTCATCTGGCCTTCGGTCTTCTGATGGCAGCTGTAGCGGTATGGACTTTTATAGATTGGGTGGAAGCCGGATGCAGTCACAAGGAACAGGGCTTTTTGTGGGTCCGTAACCGCTTTTTTTACAAAAGAAGCCTGGATCTGCAGAAATGAGGGTACGGCGATCCTTCTGGGGCTGTTTCTGGGATTAACTGCCTTCTGGAACGGAGCTGCGCTGATCGGCGGTCTTCTGATCCTTGCCGGACTGGCAGTTTTTCTGACGGTAAGCTGGATTATATGATCTGTGCCGGACTGGCAGTACTTTTTCGGAACTGCAGTCGAAGATCTTTGTGTCGGGAAGTGTTATGAGTCCATCCTTTTACTGGGGATTTCTGGCAGACAATAAAAGCATTTCCGGTGTACTCTGGTATCTGGTGGAGATCAGTGGATTTTTCTTTGTGGGAATGATCGTGGCAGCAGTATTTCTGAAAAGAAGTCAGCGGGCAGTGCTGATGGGCTGTTTGCTACCAATGGTATTTGCATTTCTGGTATCGCTGACTCCGGATATCAATGTCAACCATAAATATGTGATGATCTCCTACGCATTTGTGACAGTGTTCTGGGGATGGATCGTTAGATGTGTTTTCCTTGAGGGAAAAAAAGGCTGGAAGAAATGGACTGGTCGCGCAGTGGCAGCCGTCCTTTGTATCTGCCTTAGTGCAACCGGATCTACGATTACGTGATCATCTTAAGAGATAACGATTCCGCACACAGGATGACTGTAAATATGGAAAGCAGCCTGACGGACTGGCTCAGTGCGAATCTTAAGAAAAATGACCTTCTGCTGACGCCGGAATATACCATGAATGAGGTCACTATGTCCGGTGCCATGCTGTATTGCGGATGGCCTTATTATGCATGGTCTGCAGGGTACGATACGGGCTATCGTGCCGGCCAGGCAGTGCTCATGTATACCACGGATGATCCGGAGGTACTGAAAGCTGCCGTAAAGCAGGAAAAGATCACATATATCCTGTTTGAGGAGGATATGGAATTTGAACAGCAGGAATGTCGTGAGGATATCATCAGGGAGACATATCCACTGGTGTATACCTCAGAGGATGGGAGAATAAGAATCTATGAAACATGACAGCTTATATATCATTATGCCGGCATATAATGAAGAAAAAAATATCGGGACCGTGATCGAGCAATGGTATCCGGTAGTGGAGAAGATCGGCGGGGGACAGCGCCTGGTGATCCTGAATGATGGCAGCAAAGATGCTACCTACAAAAAAAATACAGAACTATCAGAAAAAAATTTGATCGTCTTATAGGAATTGATAAACCAAATGAAGGGCATGGAGGAACAATACTCAGAGGATATCGTTACGCAGTGGAAAAAGATGCTGATTATATTTTTCAGACGGATTCAGACGGGCAGACACTTCCGGAGGAATTCTGGCAGTTCTGGGAAAAACGTCAAAAGTGCGGGCTTCTTATCGGTTACCGGCAGAAGAGAGAGGATGGGTTCTCCAGGATTTTTGTGACAAGAATACTGCGGCTTGTGCTTTTTCTTATTTTTGGAACCTGGGTAAAAGATGCAAATACGCCATATCGGCTGATGGAGGGAAAACAGCTCGCCAAAGTACTGAAGCGTATCCCAGACGGATTTTTCCTTTCCAATGTGCTGATGACTGTGATCTATGAAAAACATCAGCTTTATGTGGAATATATCCCCATCACATTCCGACCGAGACAGGCCGGAAAAAACTCTATCAACATGAAACGGATCATAAAGATCGGAAGACAGGCATTTGCGGACTTTATCCGTCTGCGGAGCAGGATCTGATACAGGGGGGACAGAAGGATGAAAAAAAAGATCAGAGAATTATTTCCGGAGTTGACTGCAGCAGTGATCCTGACAGTACTTTCTGCGTATCTCCTGGGAGGAGATGTATGGACATTCTGGACGTGGTGGCTGCTTGCACTGTTTATGGGAATGGTGGCAATGCCGGTCACAGGAAGGCTTTTCGGAGGCTTTGAAGACCGGGGCTGGCTTTTTTCAAAGGTACTTGCCATTGCGGTTACCGGATTTCTCACCTGGCTTCTGGTAGCGGTGGAAATTCTTCCTTTTACAGCAGCAGTGTGTGTAGGAGTATCTGTGGCTGTTGGCATTTTGTGTGCTGTACTTTTTCATGTTCAGCTGAAGCATGGGATTGAATGCTATCCGTCAGGAAAGATCCGGTTGATCTTTCGGGAGGAGCTTTTGTTTTTTGGGATTTTTTCTGCTCTGGACTTATCTGGCTGGATTCCGGCCGCAGGCATACGGAACAGAAAAATTTATGGATTATGGCTTCATGGAGGCCATGATGCGGAGCAAAACTCTTCCTGCACGTGATCTCTGGTATTCTCAGGGAACCATTAATTATTACTATGGCGGGCAGTATTTTGCAGTATTTCTTACGAAGCTTACAGGAAGCAGAGTGGAAGTGACTTATAATCTGATGCGTACCTTTGTGGCAGCGTTTGCCTTTGTGTATCCGTTTTCGCTGGTCCGTCAGATGACGAAGGACAGGCTGTATGGACGGCTGGATGGAAAGAAGAAATATCTTCCGTCACTGGCAGGAATTACTGCAGGTATTGCAGTATCTATCGCAGGAAATGTACATTATATCGTCTATCGTTGTGTATTACCGCTGATTCGGAAGATGCAGGGGGCGGCAGAAGCAGCCAGCTACTGGTTCCCGGATGCAACACGTTACATAGGTATAATCCGGTGAATGACAGTGATAAGACCATACATGAATTCCCATGCTATTCGTTTGTCCTGGGGGATCTTCATGCCCATGTGGTAAATGTGATGTTTGTGACATTTCTGGCAGGAATGCTCTATGCATGGCTGAAAATGATCCGAAAAAGAGGGCCTGAGCCTGAAAAACAGGAACGCAGTGTTTTCTGGCTGAGACAGCTTCTGATGCCGCATATCCTTCTGGCGTCAGTTTTTCTTGGCATGTTCCAGTGGACCAATTACTGGGATTTTGTGATCTATTTTGTAGTGACCGGCGGCGTTGTCCTGATCGCAAATATCATACGATTTGAGGGAAAGATAATCAGGATCCTGGCAGTGACGATCGTACAGGCAGTGGAGATCATAGGGCTCTCTTATCTGGTGATCCTGCCCTTTACATTGAAATTTGATACGATGGTACAGGGAGTGGCACTGGCACAGCATCATTCGCTGTGGTATCAGCTTCTGATCCTTTGGGGGCTTCCGGTGCTCCTTACTGTTTTGCTGATCCTGTCTGTTATCACAGAAAAAATGAGGGGACTGAAGCACAAAAGCCTTTACAGGCTGCTGGAGGCGCTCACAGTTCCGGATCTTTTTGCAGTGATCATGGGCTTATGTGCTATCGGACTGGTTCTGATCCCGGAGCTTGTATATGTACGGGATATTTATGAAAATGGAAATGCCAGAGCCAATACCATGTTCAAGCTGACGTATCAGGCATATATCCTTTTCGGAATGACAATGGGATATGGGATTTATCGTATGCTGGTGGTATCCAGACAGAAAATCATCCGGATCCTTTCAGGTGTGGGGCTTTTTGTACTGCTCTGGACCGTGGGCTATTTCGGAAATTCCGTACATTCCTGGTTTGGGGATGTCTGGAAGGTTTCGGAGTATCAGGGACTGGATGCAACTACATTTCTTGAGCAGGATTTTCCTCAGGATGCGTCGGCGATCCGCTGGCTGAAGCAGAATATCAAGGGCTCTCCTGTGGTGCTCGAGGCTAACGGGGACAGCTATACCGGATATGAGAGAGTTTCTGCATCTACGGGGCTTCCGACCGTACTGGGATGGTATGTGCATGAATGGCTCTGGAGAAATAATGTACCTGATCTCAATGAAAAAAGTGCGGACATCCAGACTATTTATACTTCCACAGATACAGAGACGGTAAAAAACTGATCAGCCGTTATGATATTTCTTATATCTTTGTAGGAGAACAGGAAAAAGAAAAATATGGAACAGGGCTTAATGACAGTGTTCTTCAGAGTTTGGGAAGCATTGTCTTTGAAGATGATATGTCAGGAACCTACATTGTGAAAGTGGAGCAGGATTGACATTTTTTCCATAATAACGCTATAATATAACTATTATGTGACTGGTACAGATATGTTCTGAGAGATTTCTGCTGAGCAGTATGCAGAAAAAGCAACAGTTGCGGGATGGCAGCAGAGAGGAGGATATTATGAACAGAATCGACAGACTTTATATGGAAATGATCCATTATTATCAGGGGGATCCGAAACATATCCAGCATTTTGTGAAGGTACATGATCTTTCAAGGCTGATCGGCCAGGGTGAGGGTCTGGACGAAGATACGATGTATGTTCTGGAAGCTGCGGCTCTCATCCATGATATCGGGATCAAAGTCGGTATGGAAAAATACGGACGCTCTGATGGAAAAACGCAGGAAGCAGAAGGCCCGGCAGCTGCCAGAGAGATGCTTACCGCACTGGGATTTCAAGAGAGGGTGATCCGCAGAGTGGAATATCTGGTAGGACATCATCATACCTATAAGGATATTGACGGGCTGGATTATCAGATCCTTGTGGAAGCTGATTTTCTGGTTAATTATTTTGAAGATGGACTGGATAAAGAACATATAAAGAAAAGTGCAGAGAAGATCTTTAAAACAGAAACAGGTAAAAAAATAGTAAAAGACATGTTTTTCCCGGAGACTTTTCCGAAATCCGAAACCTGGGCACAGGATGCCCTTCAGGACCTGGAGGATTTTATTGAAGAGCAGGGGATTTATATCAGACAGTAAATGGAGCGTAAAATGAAAGCAGAAATAGCAGTTATGACAGCGGAGAATATAGACAGAAAGGCAATTGCCCGAGGTGGCGAGATCCTGAAAAACGGCGGGCTTGTGGCATTTCCCACAGAGACTGTATACGGTCTCGGAGGAAACGCCCTGGATCCGAAAGCATCGATGAAGATCTATGCAGCCAAGGGAAGACCTTCGGACAATCCGCTGATCGTACATATCGCAGATATCCGTGACCTGGATAAGATCGTTACGGAGGTTCCTGAAAAAGCCAGAGTACTGGCTGAGAAGTACTGGCCGGGTCCGCTGACAATGATCCTTCCCAAAGCAGATATCGTGCCAAAGGAAACAACCGGAGGACTGGACAGTGTGGCAGTACGTTTTCCAAGTGACCGTATCGCACAGGAGCTGATCCTTGCGGCTGGCGGATATGTGGCAGCGCCAAGTGCCAATACTTCCGGAAGACCAAGTCCTACGACAGCGGGACATGTGGCAGAGGATCTGGGAGAAGCCATTGATATGATCATTGATGGAGGACAGGTAAACATCGGTCTGGAATCGACTATTGTAGATTTTACAGAAGACATACCGGTAGTCCTGCGGCCGGGATATATTTCCCTGGAAATGCTCCGGGAAACACTTGGAGATGTAAGGATGGATAAGGGCTGATCAAACCGGACAGCAAGGTCCATCCAAAAGCACCGGGAATGAAATATCGTCATTATGCACCAAAGGCAGATCTTGCCATTGTGGAGGGTTCCACAGAGGGTGTGATCGCGGAGATCGAAAAAAGAGCCGGAGAGGCTGAGGATAAGGGACTGACTGTGGGGATCATCGCAACAGATGAAACAAAAGGCCGATATTCACATGGAATCGTAAAGAGTATCGGAAGCCGGGAGCAGGAAGAAACGATCGCGCATCATCTGTACGAGGTCCTGCGTGATTTTGACAGCTGTAATGTAAGTGCCATTTATTCAGAGGCATTTTTTACACCAAGAATGGGACAGGCGATCATGAACCGCTTATTGAAAGCGGCTGGTCATAAAATTATCAATGTTGAGGAGGAGAAAGAAAATGATAGCACTGGGATGTGATCATGGCGGCTATGAGCTGATGCAGGAGGTAAAGAAGCATCTGGAAGAGAGAGGACTGGAGTACAAAGATTTTGGATGCAATGGTCCGGAATCTGTAGACTATCCTGTTTATGGAAAGAAAGTAGCACAGGCGATCGTGGACGGTGAGTGTGAGAAAGGTATCCTGATCTGCGGAACAGGTATCGGAATTTCCATCACTGCTAATAAATTTAAGGGAATCCGTGCTGCACTTTGTACAGATTGCTTTACTGCAGAGGCAACAAGACTTCATAACGATGCCAACATTCTGGCCATGGGCGGTCGTGTAGTAGGACCGGGACTTGCTCTGAAGATCGTGGATACATTCCTGGATACACCATTTTCCGGGGATGAGCGTCATATCAGAAGAATCAACATGATCGAGGATTGATCGATCAGTAAGAAACCAATAGAAAAAGAGGATTCTGTATGGATAAAAAAGGACAGAAACGACAGGGATATCTTTCCTGGGATGAGTATTTTATGGGTGTTGCCATGCTTTCCGGCATGCGTTCCAAAGATCCTCATTCACAGTTGGTGCCTGTATCGTAAGTGAAGATAACAAGATCCTGTCAATGGGGTACAATGGATTTCCAAAGGGATGTTCCGATGATGAGTTTCCCTGGGGAAGAGAAGGAGATCCGCTGGATACCAAATATCTTTATGTGACACACAGTGAGCTCAATGCCATCCTGAATTACCGGGGAGGAAGTTTGGAAGGTGCCAAGCTTTATGTGTCCCTGTTTCCCTGCAACGAATGCGCCAAGGCTATTATCCAGGCAGGGATCAGGACTATTGTATATGACTGTGATAAATATGCAGATACTCCCTCTGTGATCGCATCCAAAAAAAATGCTGGATGCAGCCGGAGTCCGGTATTATAAATATAACCGGACAGACCGTGAGATCACCATTAAAGTGTAAAAGAGAACAAAAATAAGAGAAAAACAGCAGCCCGGCTCCTGATCCATCATAGCATCAGGGCTTCAGCTGCTGTTTTTTATGAATGGTTAAGAAGGTGTTTCAGAATGAAGATCTTCCGGTGAGGATAAGGCTGTGGGAGAGATCTTCTGTGGAAAACTTAAGCAGACTTTGAAAAGGTCACCGTCCAGATAAAGTTTAAAGGTGCCACCTTGAAGCTGGGTAAGGCTCTGTGCGATGGATAATCCAAGTCCGCTGCCTTCTGTATTTCTGGCAACATCGCCGCGGATGAAACGTTCGGTCAGTTCTTCTGCCGGAATGTTCAGAGGCTGTGCGGAAATATTTTTCAGAGTAAAGATGACTTGATCTTTTTCCAGAAGAACTTCCGCATAGACTTGTGTTCTCCATGCATATTTCAGAATATTGCCGAAAAGATTTTCAAGGATACGCCACATCCGTCTGCCATCGGCATAGATCATGACAGGAGAATCAGGCAGATGTGTCATCAGGGTCAGATGTCTGTTTTCCATCCGTTCTTCGAATTCACCCATCACCTGGTAAAGCATTTCCACAAAGTTCAGTTCCGTCATTTCCAGAGAAAGATTTCCGCTACTGGCTTTGGAAGCTTCCACTACATCTTCGGTCAGACTTTTCAGACGATGTGCCTTTGAGTCCAGGATCTCAAGATATTTCAGTGCTTCCGGATCTTTGAGGTTCAGCCTTTTCAGCAAATCAATGTAATTGATGATGGAAGTCAGCGGCGTTTTCAGATCATGGGAGACATTGGTGATCAATTCGGTTTTCATACGCTCATCTTTGAGGCTTTTTTCCACGGCAGCGTCCAGCCCGTCACCAATGCGGTTGATATACTGTGCCATTGCCTTCTGATCACCACGGAGTTCCTTTTCCGGGATCTTGTAAGTGAGCTCTCCATCGGTGATCCGTTTCAGACCATCAAGGAGGAGTTCCCGCCCAAGAGCAATTTTGTAGACGCAGAAAAGCGCGCCCAGATCCAGAAGAAATAGAAGCAAAAACATCAGGAACCATCCATCAGATGCCGCGAGCAGGGCACTGAAGAAAAATTCAAGAAATAGAAATACGCCAAGTCCCACTACCATACGTATTCTGCTGATGGTATTCCTGGAGAAAAAATCAATCAGCTTACCGGCTTTACAAAGACACAGACGGGGAAGCTTCAGGCATTTGCGAAGCAGGCTGTTTTTCCACAGGGTGCGAGCTTGATCCTGCGGATCAGGCTTAAATAGCCGATCCAGAACAGGCACGTGATCAGGAAAATCGTGATACCCAGGATGATCAGGGAGGAGACAAGGTTATAGGTGGAAGCTTGCATGCTCAGTCCTGCGGTCAATACACCAAGTGCCGGGATACACACGAGTCCTGCTGCTGCTTCCGTATAGATCCTGTCAAAAAAGTTCAGTTCTGGCTGAGCAGTGTCTGTATTACCGCTATCGGAATTTCTTCTTCCGGTGTGGACAGTAAGCCAGATAAAATCTATGATAAAGAGCAGAAAACTGATCGCGGTGATCACAGCAGCCGGGATAAATAAAGTATGGTAAGTCAGGAAATGCTGTCTGTCAGTTTTAATGGAATCCTGTACAGGAAGACTGGTATCATCGATCCAGGCAAGAAACTGCAGTTTTCATCGTATGTGGAGTTTCGAAGGAGATCGATCCAGTTTCCTACAGAAGGGGTTGCAGCAGCGGAAAGGTTCAGGTTCATAAGACCATTCCGGGCATTTTTTTCATCTGTGGCAGCTTCGTTGACACTTAGAAACACGTAAGGCTTTTTGTCTGAAAAACCGGAAATATCAGTCAGGTCGGAAGTATAGGCTGCATCTGTATTTGTGAAGATTTTCTGTGAGGTGTTATCCGTATAGGCATAATGGATATTGGAATTATCACTGCTGTACTCCTCCAGTGTCTGAGCAGCTTCTGTCCAGCTGGAAAAAAGATCCCGGGCATTATCCAGCTGCTCAAAGGCATCGTTCAGGTTCCCTTTGAAATTCCTGGTTTTGGATGAAGTGGAATTCATGTAATCCAGGAGACTGTCGTAACCTTCCGGTGCACAGGGGATTTCAAGGATCGGAGTGAGCATATCTGCCACATCTGTGTAAACCACATTTCCGTTTTTGTCTGTGATGTTTTTCAGAGGTTCCTGTGACTGGATGCCGCCGTCTGCATATTCGGCGCTCAGAGAGGAAAGAATACGCTCAGTCCAGTCTTTCTGGGAAATTCCCTCGTATTTCAGGGCACCGGAGTTGGCATTTAGCTGCAGGGTTCCGTCTTCCAGAGCCTTTTTGAAATCGGAATAGTACATATATTTTGTTTCACCCTCCGGGGTGGTAAGGCCCAGGACGATCCAGTCATCATTGGAATGGATGGTCTGTGAGCTCCATTCCTTAAGATCATTGAAGGAATAGGCCAGTCCGGAGGTATTTTTGAAGGAGAGAGAATCTCCGTTATAAAGCTCTCCGAGATCAATGTATGCATCTTCGTTTGTTTTATCCAGGATTTCCCTGGCTGAGATTCCGGACAGGATTGTGGAAATTTTTTGAGTAAAAGTTGTCAGCAAAAGCAGAAGTCTGAAAATAATCCTTTGTTTTAAGATCTTCTGCAGAGTCCATCCGGATACCTGCCTGGATCACCAGTGCCGCTGAAAAGACCATGATCACAGGCAGGATAAGAGCAAGGACAAGAGCAGGAATGCGCATAAATGAACGTTTTTTTCCCGTATGTTTATTTTTATTCATAATACCCCTTTCTGAAGTACAGATACTTCATGGCCGGCTGGCTCACCGGCTCAGTTTTTCGATTTTATAACCCAGGCCCCAGACAACTTTCAGATAGCGGGGATCCCTGGGATTGATCTCAATCTTTTCGCGAATGTGACGGACGTGGACGGCTACAGTGTTATCGGCAGCCAGAGCATCTTCATTCCAGATGCTCTCGTAGATCTGCGTGGTGGAAAAAACACGTCCGGGATTTTTCATGAGAAGAAGCAGGATATTATATTCGATGGGCGTCATCCGTACCGCTTCTCCATCTACCAGCACCTCTTTTTTGTCATCGTTTACCGTAAGACCTCCGGTTGTGTAGATGTGTTCCGATGATGCCGGTGCAGCGGAGCCAAGCTGTGTGTACCGGCGCAGCTGGGATTTTACCCTGGCGATCAGCTCCAGAGGATTGAAAGGTTTGGTGATATAGTCATCTGCACCGATGTTAAGGCCCAGGATTTTGTCCGTGTCTTCAGATTTTGCGGACAGGATGATGATGGGCAGAGGATTGCTTTCCCGGATCCTGACTGTTGCCCGGATTCCGTCGAGACGGGGCATCATCACATCGATGATCAGCAGATCTACAGTTTCGCTGTTCAGGATATCCAGCGCTTCCTGTCCGTCATAGGCTTTCAGAATGCGATAGCCTTCCTGTGTAAGATAGATTTCGATAGCTTCCACGATGTCTTTGTCGTCATCGCAAACAAGTATGTTAGCCACTTTTTTGTACCTCCCTGATGTTGTTAGAATAGCAGTCGGAAATTAAGACGAAAGGGGTAAATTCTTAAGATTTCATGAAATCCATTGTACTATATTAAGGATATAGTGTAAACAGAGAAAGACTTGTTGGCAGCAGACGTGATGTGCTAAACTAGTAGAGAAAATAACGATAATGGAAGAAAGATCAGGAGAAAAGTGAAAGTGGAGAATGAAAATAAAATCAGCAGTATGGCAGGGAGCGCACACTGTACGGAAGAAATTATGTCAGCTTGTGCTCTTTGTCCAAGAGAATGCCTGGCAGACCGTGTGCAGGGAAAAAAGGCTTCTGTGGCATGGATGAGAGAATTTATCTGGCAAGGGCTGCACTTCACATGTGGAGGAACCCTGTATCTCCGGAATAAAAAGGTTCCGGGGCAGTGTTCTTTTCCGGGTGCGGACTGCGCTGCTGTTTCTGCCAGAATCATGATATTGCCATCGGGAGCAGGGGACGGGCTGTAAGTGTGGAACGGCTTGGAGAGATTTTTCTGGAACTGAAGGAAAAAGGAGCTGCAAATATCAATCTGGTAACAGGGGTACACTATGTACCACAGATCATAGAGGCACTGGATATGGCCCGAAGGAATGGTCTGGATATTCCGGTGGTGTATAATTCCAGTGGGTATGAAAAAACAGAAACCCTGAAGCTTCTGGAAGGATATGTGGACATTTATCTCCCGGATCTGAAATATCTGGATCCGGAGCTTGCACAGAAATTTTCTTATGCGCCGGATTATGTGCAGGCTGCAAAGGCTGCAATTGGAGAGATGGTGCGTCAGACCGGGAAATGTGAGTTTGGAGAGGATGGATACATCCGGAAGGGAACCATTGTCCGGCATCTGATCCTGCCGGGACATACAGGAAATTCCATAAAAGCTCTGAGGTATCTTCATGAAACCTATGGGGAGGATATTTATATCAGTATTATGAATCAGTATACGCCGGTGAGAAAATTTGTGGAATTTAAGGAATTAAACCGGAAAGTTACAAAAAGAGAGTATGAAAAAGTTCTGGATGCTGCTGTGGATATGGGGATTCAGAATGGATTTATCCAGGAAGGAGAAACTGCTTCAGAAAGCTTTATTCCTGATTTCGATTATGAGGGAGTGGAAAAAAATACTCCGTAAATGGAAGGAGGCCGGTACTTTCGTACCGGCGCGTATGAAAAAGAAAAATATTATAGAAAGTTCATCACCTTCTATGACCTATAATATACAGCAAAAATGTGAAGAAAGTGTGTCTAACATTTGAAATAAATGTGAAAAGAACAATTTATGCCACGAATATAGCAAAATATGACGAATATATACATGAATAAATGAGAGGCGGAATGTTAACCGAACCAGGGAAAGCCTCTGCTTCAATTGCGAAAAGCAATAAGCATCAGGCAGGAGCGTGCCTGTATCAGGAGAAAAATCGGAGAAGCTGATGATAACATATCAGTCTCCGATTTTTGTTTTATCAGAATTTCTTCCAGGTTTCACGAAGAAAAAGAATCAGGATCGGAAATAGCTCCAGTCGCCGGCCAGCATATCAAAAGAAAGGACCAGCTTGGACAGCGGAGAAAAGATCCCGAAGTTTCCGGTAGGACCGATCAGGGAAAGACCGGGACCCACATTGTTTAAAGTGGTGACTACGGCTGTGAAATTTGTTACAAGATCAAATTCATCAAACTGATGATAAAGATAGATGTAGCCACGATCATCAGATAAACGATCATATAAATATTGGTGGCACGCATAACTTCGTGAGACACCGCTTTTCCGTCCATTTTGATCTTTTTTACTGCATTGGGATGCAGATAAAGATGCAGTTCCTTGCGGACGGATTTTGCAAGAAGCAGAAGACGGGAAATCTTGATTCCGCCGCCTGTACTGCCGGCACAGGCACCACAGAAGGTAAGCAGTACCAGGATCGTTCTGGATACCGCAGGCCACTGGTTAAAATCCGTAGTGGCATAACCGGTGGTGGTGATAATAGAACCAACCTGGAAAAATGCCTGTTGAAGTGCTTCCCACACATTGTCAAACAGATGTCGGACATTGAATGTGATCATCAGGCAGAAGCGATGATCACAAAGAAGTAGCAGCGGACCTCTTCAGATTTCAATGCTTGAGAAAACTTCCTGGTGAGAAGAAGAAAATAGACATTGAAGTTTACGCCAAACAGGATCATAAAGATGGTGATGACGATCTGAATATATAAGCTGTAGCTTCCCATACTGTCGGATTTGATTCCGAACCCACCGGTTCCGGCAGTTCCAAATGCTGCACAGAGACTGTCGTAAAGAGGCATCCCCCCAAGAAGCAGGAGGATGATCAGTGCAACAGTGAGTGCAATGTAGATCTTGTACAGGATCTTGGCAGTTGACTGGACTTTTGGAAGAAGCTTTCCTACGGAAGGACCGGGGCTTTCTGCCTTCATAAGGTTCATATGATAGCCACCTGCAAGCGGAAGCAGTGTCAGGATAAATACCAGAACACCCATACCACCGATCCAGTGGGAAAAACATCTCCAGATATTGATGCTGTAAGGCATCTGTGATGGATCGGAGAGAATACTGGAACCGGTTGTAGTGAAACCGGAAACAATCTCAAAAAAAGCATCAATGGGATTCGGGATAGCCCCGCTGAGCACAAACGGCACAGCACCGACAATACTGAGGACGATCCAGCTTAAAGCAGTAGTCACAAGGCCTTCACGGGCGTAAAACGCTTTCTTGGACGGTTTGCGGCTGACCAGTGGAACACCGATGGCCAGACATGCCAGAATCGTGATCAGGAAGGCAATACCGGATTTTTCGCGGTAGATAAGGGCAGTGATGCCGGGAACCAGCATACAGACAGCCTCCACATTCATGATCCATCCCAGGATATAAATAATAATCGAATAATTCATTTGGCAGTACCTCTATTTTTCAAGTATATCTGTGATGTCGCGAAGCCCCTTGTGAGTGGTTACGATGATCACGGTATCTCCCACCTGGATCATATCCTGACCACGGGGAATGCGGATGCGGCCGTTGCGGTTCAGGCATCCCACCAGAAGATTCTTGCGGAGATTCAGCTCTGCAAGAGGGATATAAGTTACGGCAGATTCCTCACGGATCGCAAATTCCAGTGCTTCTGCATTGCCATCCAGAATATGATAAAGGGTTTCTACATTGCTGCCGATGCTGTTCTGAGTGGCACGGACATACTGCAGGATATAATCAGCAGTGATATTTTTCGGGTAGATGACACTTCCGATATCCAGGGAGTCGATGACATCATCAAATTCCAGACGGTTGACCTTGGCAACCAGCTTGGCATCGGAGATGCTTTTGGCAAAGAGAGCAAGAAATACATTCTCCTCATCCAGATTTGTCAGAGTGACAAAGGATTCGGACTCGGAAAGTCCTTCTTCTAGCAGAAGAGAACGGTTCGTTCCGTCACCATTGATGATAGTCGCATCTGGAAGCAGTTCGCTTAAGTGCTCACAGCGGTTTTTGTTCTGCTCGATGATCTTGACACTGATCTTCATACCCAGAAGTGCATGGGCAAGATAATAGGAAATGGTTCCGCCACCTACGATGATACAGTTTTTGACCTGATTGGTCTTGAGACCGATCTTACGGAAAAATGCCGCTGCATTAAGCGGAGAGGCCAGAATGGAAACCATATCTCCGTCGTGTATAATGTGATCACCACCAGGAATGGATACATTGTCACGGCTCTCGATCGCGCAGACCAGAATATCACTTCGGAAAGCATCTGAGATCTGGGAAACGCTCATTCCGTCCAGCTTGAATTCCGGGAGAACTTTAAACTTGAGAAGTTCTACACGACCACGTGCAAAGGTGTCAATCTTGATCGCAGATGGAAAACGGAGAAGCCGTGAAATTTCCTGGGCAGCGGCAAACTCCGGGTTAATGATCATGGTAACACCAAGACGTTCTTTGATGAATCCGATTTCTTTTTCATAAATGGGGTTACGGACGCGGGCGATGGTCTGACAGTGGTTGGCCTTCTGCGCGATCAGACAGCAGAGAAGGTTCAACTCGTCAGAAGCGGTAACTGCGATCAGAATATCTGCAGTATCAACACCTGCCTCCATTAAAGTATTGATGCTGGCACCATTACCGACGATTCCCATAGCGTCGATATTTTCGCAGAGATCATTGATCTTGTCGGCAATAACGTCGACAAGAGTGATATCAATATCCTCTGCCTGAAGCTGCTCTGCAAGATTTCTACCGACTTTTCCGCAGCCTACAATAATTACCTGCATAATTTCCTCCTTCAATAGCCGGTCAGGGCTACAAATCATAAGTAAAAGCGCCCATCCGTGTAAAGATAGGCAAGGATATTATAGCACTGTATATCTGATTTTTAAACAGTAATATTTTCCTGTATATATAGAAAAAAATGGCAGAAAGATAGATATATATGAAGGAAAGTGAACATTCCTGTTTTCACAAGTTTAAAAAACGGTCATAAAATATAGCGTGATCATGAATGAAAGGATTTCGATTATGGACCGATTTCAGATGAATCGTTCGGGCTGCCGGCCATATCAGTATACCTGTGGGATGAATAGCGGGATGGCAGGCCGGACGGATCGATCATTTTCTGATATGGCAAAACAGGTTCCTGCAATGGCGTATGTGCCATACCAGGAATTTGCGCCTACCTTTGAGCTGAAAAAAGCTCTTCAGGTCGGAACTATTTTCCCTGAGCTTTGCAAGCCGTTCTGCGGCAGGAGAGGAGGAAGTCGATGATGTATGGAAATTGTACTTCCAAAAAAGAACTGCTGCAGTTTATTGACCAGGTAAGCTTTGCCATTGACGATCTTCTCCTTTTTCTGGATACGCATCCAAAAGAAAAAAGAGCTCTTGAATATTACAGTGAGCTTTCAGCAAGAAGAAATGAGCTTCTGGAAAAATATGCAAAATTTTATGGACCGCTGACCATTGATACCGGAAACGACAGCAATCTTAAGTCATGGCAGTGGATGGAACAGCCGTTTCCATGGGAACAGGAAGGAGGGTGCAGATAAGGTATGTGGAATTATGAAAAAAGACTCCAGTATCCTGTAAATATCAAGACGCCTAACGCAAAGCTGGCACAGTTTATATCCAGCCAGTATGGTGGGCCGGACGGAGAAATAGGAGCTTCCATGCGGTATCTTTCCCAGCGTTTTACCGCACCGAACCGGATGGTCGCGGCAGTGCTCAATGATGTGGGAACAGAAGAACTGGCACATTTGGAAATCGTGTCCACCATTGTCCATCAGCTGACAAAGGATCTTTCTATGGAAGAAATCGAGAACAGCGGACTTGGGCCGTATTATATTGACCACACGGTGGGAATCTGGCCGCAGGCTGCAGGTGGAGTGCCCTTTAATGCCTGCGAATTCCAGAGTAAGGGTGATCCGATCACGGATCTGTTTGAAGATCTGGCGGCAGAACAGAAGGCACGCTCCACCTACGATAATATCCTCCGGGTGGTGAAAAATATCCCGGAGGTTGCAGATCCCATCCGTTTCCTTCGGGCAAGAGAGGTAGTCCATTTCCAGCGTTTCGGTGAAGCACTGAGATCCGTGCAGGAGCAGCTGGATGCCAAAAATTTCTATGCCTTTAACCCGAGCTTTGATGCTCCGTGCAAAGCCTCCTGTGAAGAGTGATGGATCAGAGAAAAAATCTGTCTGACAGGAATCATATCTGAAATAAAAAGAGCTGCACAGCCGGCAGGAATCCTGCGGCTGTGCAGCTTTGAATTTGTTTTTTGGGAAAAAGATGTTTGTAACCTACATTTCTTGTTATGCGTCTTTTTTATCGTCTTTATGCAGATTCTTCTGTGCTGTGGAAAGCATAAGTTTGATCCTGTTCAGCTGATTTACTTCGCTGGCACCTGGATCGTAGTCGATGGCAACAATGTTGGCTTCCGGATGCTCACGGCGAACTTCCTTGATGACACCTTTTCCTACGATGTGGTTCGGCAGGCATCCAAAAGGCTGGATGCAGACGATGTTCGGGACACCGCCATGGATGAGTTCCATCATCTCTCCGGTCAGGACCATCCTTCACCGGTCTGATTTCCGGCAGAAACGATGGGCGCAGCATTTTTGCAAGATCACGGATATCTGCGGCCGGTGTAAAGTGGCGGCTCTGCTCCAGAGCCTCATTTGCTGTTTTTCTCAGCCAGTCGATGGCTCTGAGACCAAGATTTGCGATGGTTGCCTTGGATTTCTTGAATCCAAGCTTTTCAACCTTGAAATTCTGGTTGTAGAAGCAGTAACAGATAAAGTCGATAAGATCCGGAACAACCGGTTCTGCCCCTTCTGCCTCCAGAAGATCTGCCAGGTGGTTGTTGGCAGCAGGCAGGAACTTGACAAGGATCTCACCTACGATACCAACGCGAGGCTTTTTCTCATCGGAGATCGGGATCGTATCAAAATCATGGACCATCTCACGGCACATTTTTTGAAGGTACCATGGCTGACGCTGCTGCCTGTTACGAAGGCAATGACGCGCTGCTCCCAGATTTTGTGCTTGCGGTTTACGATACCCTTTTCCAGCTCGTAAGGACGCATGCGATATACGCATTTCATCAGGATATCACCGAATACGGCACCGTAAACGATACGCTTGATCAGCGGCAGTGTCAGCTTAAAGCCAGGGTTGCTCTCCAGTCCGCTTAAGTTGAGGGAGATAACCGGAATCTGTTCCATGCCGGCTTTTTTCAGAGCACGGCGGATGAATGCGATATAGTTGGAGGCACGGCAGCCGCCGCCTGTCTGAGACATGATGACTGCAGTTTTGTTCAGGTCATATTTGCCGGAAAGAAGAGCATCCATGATCTGTCCCACAACCATCAGGGACGGATAGCAGGCATCGTTGTTTACATATTTAAGGCCCACATCAACAGCATGCTTGTTGTCGTTGGGGAGGACTTCCAGGTTATAGCCGGATGCCTTAAAAGCAGCCTCAAAGATTCCGAAGTGGAATGGAGACATCTGCGGGCAGAGAATGGTGTACTCCTTACGCATCTGCTTGGTAAAGGATATCTTCTCAATGGAAGCCGGCTTGATGTTCCTTTTTTTATTCTGTGCCTGTTTTGCACGGATAGCAGCGATCAGGGAACGGATACGGATCCTTGCCGCACCCAGGTTGTTGACCTCATCGATCTTCAGGCAGGTGTAGATCTTGTCACTTCCATCCAGAATCTCATAAACCTCATCGGTGGTAACGGCATCAAGTCCGCATCCGAAGGAATTCAGCTGGATCAGATCCAGATCTTCTCTTGTTTTTACAAAATTTGCGGCAGAGTAGAGACGGGAGTGATACATCCACTGGTCGTTGACACGGATGGGACGCTCCAGATGTCCAAGGTGTGCAACGGAGTCTTCGGTAAATACGGCGATTCCGTAGCTGTTGATCATATCCGGGATACCGTGGTGGATTTCCGGGTCAATATGGTATGGACGGCCTGCAAGAACGATTCCGCGGCGGCCGGTTTCTTTCAGGTACTGCAGGGTTTCCTCACCCTTTTTCTGGATATCCGTATGTACGGCTGCAAGTTCTTCCCAGGCCTTGTGGGCAGCAGCTTTGACCTCGGCGGCAGGAATATCCTGGAATTCTTCCACAAGGCGGTTTGTTAGGATATCCTCGGAAGTAAATGCCAGGAACGGGTTGCGGAAGGTGATGGATGGATCACTGAGCTCGTCCACATTGTTCTTGATATTTTCCGCATAGGAAGTAACGATCGGGCAGTTATAATGGTTGACCGCATCCGGGAACTCGTTGCGTTCGTAAGGGATGCATGGGTAGAAGATAAACTTCACACCGTTACGGATCAGCCATGTGACATGTCCGTGAGCAAGCTTGGCCGGGTAGCATTCGGATTCACTTGGGATGGATTCGATACCCAGCTCGTAGATCTTACGTGTGGAAGTAGGAGAAAGCACCACCTGGTATTTCAGCTCTGTGAAGAAGGTATACCAGAACGGGTAATTCTCAAACATGTTCAGAACACGTGGGATACCAACCTGTCCACGGGTAGCCTTATCTGCGGAAAGAGGTTCATAGGAAAAAATCCTTTTATATTTGTAATCGAAAAGGTTCGGGATATGCTCCTTGTTCTTTTCCTTTCCAAGTCCGCGCTCACAGCGGTTTCCGCTGATGTATTTACGGCCACCGGAGAATTTGTTGATGGTCAGACGGCAGTTGTTGGTACATCCGCGGCAGTTTGCCATGGAGGTGGTGTACTGGAGGCTGTTGATCTGATCGATGGAAAGCATGGAGGTTTTTTCACCCTCCTGATAGCGCTCCCTTGCGATCAGAGCAGCACCGAAGGCACCCATGATCCGGCGATATCCGGGCGGATGGCCTGGCAGTTGGCAATCTTCTCAAAGCTGCGGAGAACTGCGTCATTATAGAAGGTACCACCCTGTACAACGATATGCTTGCCAAGCTCGGAAGCATCGGAAACCTTGATAACCTTGTAGAGGGCGTTTTTGATAACGGAGTAGGCAAGACCAGCGGAGATATCGGAAACCTCAGCGCCTTCCTTCTGGGCCTGCTTAACTTTGGAATTCATAAATACAGTACAGCGTGTTCCAAGATCAATGGGATGTTTTGCAAAAAGAGCTGCTTTTGCAAAGTCCTGTACTGTGTAGTTCAGAGATTTTGCAAAGGTTTCGATAAAGGAACCGCAGCCTGAGGAACATGCTTCGTTGAGCTGTACACTGTCAACAGTCTGGTTACGGATCTTGATACATTTCATATCCTGACCGCCGATATCCAGAATGCAGTCTACTTCAGGATCAAAGAAAGCAGCTGCGTAATAATGGGAAACGGTTTCGACTTCACCTTCGTCAAGAAGAAGTGCCGCTTTGATCAGGGCTTCGCCGTAACCGGTGGAGCAGGAAAAAGCAATTTCTGCATCTTCCGGAAGAAGGCTGTAAATCTCCTTGATGGAGTTGATGGTGGTTTTTAGCGGGTTTCCGTTGTTACTGCTGTAGAAGGAATAAAGAAGAGTTCCGTCTTCGCTTACCAGCGCGGTTTTTGTTGTGGTAGAGCCGGCGTCGATCCCCAGGAAGCATTTTCCCTTATAGGTGGAAAGATCTCCGGTTTTTACCCTGTAGGCACTCTGACGGTCATGGAAAGCCTGGTAGTCGTCCTCTGTAGCAAAAAGCGGCTCCATACGTTCTACCTCAAAATCCAGCTTGATGGTAGTCCGCATGCGTTCCTTCAGTTCAGTCAGGGAAACGGTAACATCCTGCTTTGCATTCAGGGCGGAGCCGATGGCTGCGAACAGATGAGAGTTGTCTGGTGCGATAATATGTTCATCATCCAGCTTCAGGGTTCGGATAAAAGCAGTCTTCAGCTCAGAAAGGAAGTGAAGAGGCCCGCCAAGGAAGGCAACGTGTCCGCGGATCGGTTTACCGCAGGCAAGACCAGAAATGGTCTGGTTGACAACTGCCTGGAAAATGGAGGCAGAAAGGTCTTCCTTAGTTGCTCCGTCGTTGATCAGTGGCTGGATATCTGTTTTTGCGAAAACACCGCAACGTGCCGCAATGGGATAAAGTGCCTTGTAATGTTTGGCGTATTCATTAAGACCTGGTGCATCGGTCTGGAGCAGAGATGCCATCTGGTCAATGAAGGAACCGGTACCGCCGGCACAGATGCCATTCATACGCTGCTCTACATTTCCGTTTTCGAAATAGATGATCTTGGCATCCTCGCTCCAAGCTCGATAGCAACATCCGTCTTTGGTGCCAGCTTCTGCAGGGAAGTGGATACGGCGATAACCTCCTGTACAAAAGGTACTTCCAGATGATTGGCAAGTGTCAGTCCGCCGGAACCTGTAATGACCGGACAGAGTGTCAGTTCACCAAGCTGATCCTCAGCTTTCTGAAGAAGATCTGCAAGGGTTTCCTGGATATTTGCAAAATGTCTCTCATAGTCGGAGAAGACAAGCGTATCGTTTTCGTCTAAGATCGCAATCTTAACAGTGGTGGAACCAATGTCAATTCCAAGTGTGTGTTTCTTCATAAAAAATTGATTTCCTCCTCGTTGTATCTATACAGGGGTTGCCCGACTCTGACATTTCTGTCAGATGGGAGTTGTTTCTTCTTATTATAAAGGATTTTTAAGCGAATATTCTATATTATACGATATCGTTTAAAATGGCAATGTAAAAGTTTAACAATCAGTAGCCGTAAAGAAAAAAATGTGTTATGATATTGACTAAAAGTTTTGAAAGATATTTGCATCGCAGTTGGTTATGGCTGTATCTGCGACGCAGATGCTGGGCAGAGACAACTTTAAAATGTTTTTAGAAGGGAAATGAAATGGCAGAATATAAACTGATCACAACAGAAGGAAGAGCGAAAAGGGGCGAGTTTAAGACGGTCCACGGAACGATCCAGACTCCTGTTTTTATGAATGTAGGAACAATTGCAGCAATTAAAGGTGCAGTTTCCACTGTGGATCTTCATGAGATCGGTACACAGGTAGAGCTGTCCAATACCTATCATCTTCATGTGCGCCCTGGCGACAAGGTGGTAAAACAGCTGGGAGGTCTTCATGAATTTATGAACTGGGACAGACCGATCCTTACCGATTCCGGCGGATTCCAGGTGTTTTCGCTGGCGAAGCTTCGTAAGATCAAGGAAGAGGGCGTGTATTTTAACTCTCATATCGATGGTCATAAGATTTTTATGGGACCGGAGCAGAGCATGCAGATCCAGTCAAATCTGGCTTCTACCATTGCAATGGCTTTGATGAGTGCCCAAGCAGTGTGGCAGACAGGGATTATGTACAGAAATCGGTAGCGCGTACAACACGCTGGCTTAAAAGATGCAAGGATGAGATGGCTCGTCTGAACAGTCTGCCGGATACCATTAACAAGAACCAGCTTCTTTTTGGCATTAACCAGGGGCTGTTTATGAAGATATCCGTATTGAGCATGCCCAGGCTATCGCGGAGATGGATCTGGACGGCTATGCAGTGGGCGGCCTTGCAGTTGGTGAAAGTCATGAGGAGATGTACCGGATCCTGGATGAGGTAGTTCCGCATTTGCCGCAGAACAAGCCGACGTATCTTATGGGGGTTGGTACCCCGGCCAATATCCTGGAGGGGGTTGAGCGTGGTATTGACTTTTTTGACTGTGTATATCCCAGCCGTAACGGCCGTCATGGTCACGTGTATACCAACCATGGCAAGATGAATCTTTTTAATGCAAAGTATGAGCTGGATTCCAAACCGATCGATGAGGAGTGCCAGTGCCCGACCTGCCGTCATTACAGCAGAGCGTATATCCGTCATCTTCTGAAGGCGAAGGAGATGCTTGGCATGAGGCTTTGTGTTCTGCATAATCTGTATTTCTATAATCATATGATGGAAGAGATCAGGGATGCGCTGGATGCAGGGAATTTTGCGGCTTATAAGAAGATGCGTCTGGAAGGCTTTGAGGAAGGCAGGATCAACGGGAACCGGTAAGTTTTATTTATAAAATTTGTGTAAATTACTTTGATTTTATAAGAAAACTCTTGAAGGTTTTTTGGTTTTTGTGTATGATAGTACGAAGTGACACTTTTAGAGGTCAGTAACGGCGGGGGTACCGCAGATTATTTGTTTTTAGCAGGAGGAATTTGAAATGATCGCATCATCTACAGCGGCAGCTGGCGGACTTAGCGCGGGTCTTGGTATTGTCTGGATCGTAGTTCTGTTTGGAATTATGTATTTTATGATGATCCGTCCGCAGAAGAAGGAGCAGAAGAGAACTCAGACTATGTTGAACAGCATGGAGGTTGGTGACAGTGTTGTTACTACCAGTGGTTTTTATGGTGTTGTTATTGATATGACTGAGGAAGATGTTATTGTTGAGTTTGGTAATAATAAGAATTGCCGTATTCCTATGAGGAAGCAGGCGATTGCTGAGGTTGAGAAGGCTGATCAGGCTTCTGCTTGATGCTTTTTTCGCAATAACTTGAATATGAGAGAGGCACTGCGTTTTTTTGTGACGTGGTGTCTTTTTTTGTATTTGTATGTGGACGAACGGACGAACGAACGGATGAAGGGACGCCGGGGAAGGGGATGCTGGCTGGTCTGCGGCTTCGTCGGGGGCTGGCTTCTAGGACGCCGGAAATCTGCTAAAAGCGTTTTTTAAAAGTCCGAACTCGCGGCCTGCTGCCGCTCAGACAGCGGACTTTTGAAAAACAACGCAGATTCCCGCCGTCCAAGAATCAGCTCCCCTCCTGCAGAAGCAGAGCCATCCAGCATCCCCTTCCCCGGCTGGTGCTTCCGGTGAGAAATAGTGTCGTTTGACGGTTGGTTGTGGGTCGTCAGCGCTGTGCTGGACGACTGCAATGGCTGAGTTTGTGTTTGGTTGGGGGACGCTGAGGCGCTGCGCTGTCAGCCTGGGATTGCGGATGTGCCTAGAATTGCGGATGTGCTAGAATTGCGGATGTGATGGGAGAATAGCCTTTGATGCCAGCGCAGATGGACTGTGTGGCTGTGCTAGGATTGTGGATGTGATGGGAATATGACAATTGTAATATTGTATAGAAATAAGTGGATTTTTGGTAAAATTCGTGTAATAATGATGTTACTATCAGAAATGAGAGTGACGATGGCTTTGGAATATCGTAAAATTGTAAATAAGAATGAATTTTCAGAAAGGGGTTGGATTTATGGGTCTTATCAGAGCGGCTGTGGGTGCAGCGGGTGGTACGTTGGCGGATCAGTGGAAGGAGTTTTTTTACTGTGAGGCTATGGATAAAGAAGTGATGGTTGTGAAGGGGACGAAGAGGTCTTCTTCCAGGTCTTCCAATAAGCATGGGAGTGATAATATCATTTCCAGCGGCAGCGGGATCGCTGTGGCGGATGGTCAGTGTATGATGATCGTGGAGCAGGGAAAGGTTGTTGAGGTTTGTGCGGATCCGGGAGAGTATACGTATGATGCTTCTACGGAGCCGAGTATTTTTTCAGGTAGTCTGGGTGACGGAATCAGGAAGACTTTTGATACGATCGGGAAGAGGTTTGCTTTTGGCGGTGATACGGGTAAGGATCAGAGGGTGTATTATTTTAATACCAAGGAGCTTGTGGATAACAAGTTTGGTACTGCTAATCCGATCCCGTTCCGGGTTGTGGATTCCAGGATCGGGCTGGATGTGGATGTGGCTGTGAGGTGTCATGGTGTTTATTCCTACAGGATCGCGGATCCCCTTCTTTTTTATACGAATGTGTGTGGAAATGTGGAGCGGGAGTATACCAGAGAGGAGCTGGACGGACAGCTGAAGGCGGAGTTTATCAGTGCGCTGCAGCCTGCTTTCGGAAGGCTTTCGGAGCTGGAGATGCGTCCGAATCAGATCGTGACTCATAATACGGAGCTGGAGAATGCAATGAATGAGGTGCTTTCTGCCAAGTGGGAGGAGCTTCGTGGGCTTAAGGTGGTCAGTGTGGCACTTGGTTCTGTGACATTGCCGGATGAGGATGCGAGATGATCAAGCAGGCTCAGCGTACGGCTATGATGCGTGATCCTGCTATGGCTGCGGCTACTCTGACCGGGGCCCAGGCGGATGCTATGAAGGCTGCGGCTTCTAATTCAGCAGGGGCTATGACTGGCTTTATGGGCATGGGTATGGCTGCTAATGCAGGTGGCCTGAATGCGCAGCAGTTGTTTGAGATGGGCCAGAAGCAGCAGGCGCAGCAGCAGAGTGTACAGCAGCAGGCAGCGCAGCCGGTTTCGCCGGCAGGGAACGGAGCAGGGGCTGCGGCTGGTTCCTGGACCTGCAGTTGTGGTGCGGTTTCTTCGGGGAAATTTTGTCCGGAGTGTGGTGCATCGCGTCCGGTGGAGGACAGCTGGACCTGTTCCTGCGGTACGGTGAATAAAGGCAAGTTCTGTATGAACTGCGGAGCGAAGAAGCCGGAGAAGAAGATGCAGTATCGCTGCAGCAGGTGCGGATGGGAACCGGCAGATCCGGAGAATCCACCGAAATTCTGCCCGGAGTGCGGTGATCCGTTCGGACCGGAGGATGCAGTATAGATCAGAAAGAGAGATGGTCAGGAGCAAAATGCAGGGTAACTCCTGCCGATTGTTGGATACAGAATGATGAAGTGAGGTGAATATATGGCGAAGATGCAGGAGTTTAAGTGTCCGTGCTGTGGTGGCTCCATAGAGTTTGACAGTTCTGTGCAGAAGATGAAGTGTCCGTTTTGTGATACGGAGTTTGATGTTGGTACGTTATCGGAATATGCCCAGACTGTGGAGGAAGAGCAGCCTGAGGATATGAGCTGGTCGGATGAGCCGGCAGTGAGTGGCAGGACGGGGAGAGTGAGGGGCTGCGTACCTATGTGTGCAAGTCCTGTGGCGGTGAGATCGTGGGAGATGCCAATACGGCAGCAACGGCCTGCCCGTTTTGCGGAAGTCCGGTGGTAATGACCGGGCAGCTGTCTGGTGCACTGAAGCCGGATTATGTGATCCCGTTTAAGCTGGACAAGAAAGCGGCAAAGGAGAGGCTGAAAAACATCTTACCGGTAAGAGACTTTTGCCGAAAGCATTTAAGTCAGAGAATCATATCAGCGAGGTTAAGGGCATCTACGTTCCGTTTTGGCTGTATGACACAGACGCAGACGCAGATATCCGTTACCGTGCAACAAAGACCCGGTTCTGGAGCGATAGTGATTATGATTATACGGAGACCAGCTATTATGCAGTACACAGAAGTGGTTCTCTTGGTTTTGATCATGTACCGGTGGATGGCTCTGCAGCATGGAAAATGATCTGATGGAGTCTATAGAGCCTTTTGATTTCAAAGAAGCGGTGGATTTTCAGACTGCGTATCTGGCTGGATATTTTGCAGATAAATATGATGTGACAGCCAGCGAGTGTGAGGAACGTGCCAATGAGCGTATCCGTCGTAGCACAGAGGCTGCATTCCGGGATACAGTGAGAGGATACGCCAGTGTGGTACCGGAGAATACCAGTATCCGGCTTCATAACGGGACAACGAAATATGCGCTATATCCCGTATGGATCTGCAGACGAAGTGGAAGGGTGATAATTACATATTTGCCATGAATGGTCAGACAGGGAAATTTGTGGGAAATCTGCCTACAGACAAGAACGCTTTTGCACGATGGTTCCTGGGAACAACGGGGGTCGTGGGTGTGATCACTTATATTATCCTGTATCTGATCTGGGTTTTGTAGGGAGGTGGATGCCATGAAAAAAAGAATATCCGTATTTTTGATATCAATCCTTTTGTGTCTGGCATGCGCTTTTCCGGTATGGGCAGGCACCGTAAGCCGTCTGGATGACCAGGCGGGACTTCTGGATGCAGAGCAGAAGGAGAGCCTGAGCAGTACTCTGGATGAGATCAGTGAGCGGGAACAGGTAGATGTTGTGATCGTTACCGTTAACAGTCTTGAGGGAAAAACAGCCCAGGCGTATGCTGAGGATTATTTTATTGACCGTGGATATGGACAGGGGGAAAATGGTGACGGTATTTTATTCCTGTTGGATATGGGAGACCGTAATTGGGCCATTGCAACACACGGATATGCTATAGAAGTGTTTACTGATGCCGGACAGTCCTACATCATGGATCAGGTGAAGCCTTATTTAAGTGACGGTGACTATAACGAAGCGTTTCATAAGTTTGCCTCTGAATGCGATGATTTTATCACACAGGCAAATGAGGCAGAGCCATACGATGTGGAAAATCTTCCGAAGGAGCCTTTTGATGTGGGGGTAAATCTGCTGATCGCTCTTGCAGTGGGGCTTGTAGCAGGATTACTGGTGACCGGAAATATGAGAAGAAAGCTGAAAACTGTGCGAAAACAGGATCGGGCGGCTTCTTATGTGCGGCAGGGCAGTATGGAGGTGACCAGAAGTAATGATTTTTACCTCTACAGTACAGTATCAAAATCCGCAAAACCGAAAAATGAGGATAGTAACGGTGGTTCCAGCACCCATACATCATCTTCCGGTGATACCTTCGGTGGTTCCAGCGGGAAATTCTGAGAAGATTAACAGAAAAAATAGAATATGATAAAAAAGAAAGACTGCTGTACCGGAAAGGCGCGCCCCATAAGGAAGTAATTTGATTGTCGCAGGACGGCATGGCTGAAAGGTCATGCGTTCAGCTTGCTTGGCCGGACGGCGCTTGTTCTCCCGCAATTCTTGTACCCGCACAAAGACTTGTTCATCAATAATGGCAGGCTGTGTATTGGGGAAAATCCGCTGGTTTTCCGGGAAGTTATACAGTCGCTTTTTCAGTTTGTGGGACTTGGAATAGGTCTTGAAGTTCACCGTGCAACCGGTGTACTCTGGCCGTTCCAAGATCCCCGCCACAGATTTCGGGTCCCAGTGATATGGTTTTTCAGGCAGCGGTTTTCCGGCACGCTGGGCATAATGTGCCTTGACAGTCAGGATGTGTTCGGCAGTCAGCAACTTGGCAATCTGCATGGGGCCTTTTCCCGCAATGCACAGGTCAAAAATACGCTTGACGATCTCGGCAGCTTCCTCGTCCACAATCCACTTCTTTTTGTCCGCTGGGTCTTTCATATACCCGTAGGCGGGTTGGTGCAGAGGTGTTCCCCAGCGTTTCCTTTGACACGCATGACGGCACGGATTTTCTTGTTGGTATCACGCGCGTAGAAATCGTTGAACAGATTGCGAAAAGGGGTAAAATCGTTGTCCCCCTTGTCGCTGTCCACACCGTCATTGATGGCGATATATCGAATATCACGTTCCGCAAAGAAACTCTCGGTATAGTAGCCACTTTCAGGTAATCCCGTCCCATGCGGGACATATCTTTGACAATAACGGTCTGGACTTTCCCCGCTTCTGCAAGGCGTATCATCTCATTCCAACCGGGTCTATCGAAAGTTACACCGGAAACGCCGTCATCAATGAAAAATGTGGGATTGGAAAAATGATTGTCCGTTGCGTATTTGAGCAGGATTTTCTTCTGATTGGCAATGCTGTTGCTCTCGCCGTCCAGCGCATCCTCTTGGGACAGGCGGGCGTATAAAGCGGTGATGTTGTCGGGATAGTTTGTGTTTGCTGTCATGGTTCATTCCTCCTGTAATGAACGCCCGACAAACAGGTTGCTGTCCTTATTATACCGTGCTTTGTGGTCTTTGTCAGCATCTGTGATGGTTTCCGAGCGGATGAGCCGCACCATTTTGTCATAGAGCGCTTCCGTTCCGCCGCAGGAAGTTTCGATTTCAAAGACCGTCCCGCCGATCTTGTAGCAGATAGTTTCTTGCAGCGGATTTCCTCTTTTCGGGAGATAATCGTTCTCTTGTACTTTTGGCTTCTGTTCCATTCCATTCCCGTCCTTTCCGGGAAAGCCACAACAGAGCAAGCATAGGGAGTGTAGCCACACTCCCACAAAATCTCCGTTTCCGGCCTGCTGCCGGAGCGGAGATTTTTGCCTGTTGGAACTTCCCAAACCCTTGTTTTTTTGCTTCGCCAATATAACGCTGGAAAGGACGGAATCTGCCCGCAAAATGAAAACTTTTAATTTTACATTCCGTTTCTTGTATCGTTCTTTTGTAAGAACTATAATACTATTATCGGAGGTGCAGACATGGATTACATAACAGTCAAAGAGGCAAGCGAAAAATGGGGCGTGACACCTCGTAGGGTAAATTATTATTGTGCCGGTGGGCGTATCTCCGGCGCTGTGAAGATGGCCGGTGTTTGGCTGCTCCCTAAAACTACGGAGAAGCCGCTTGATAGTCGGACAAAACAAGGGAGAGAACTGTGCCATGAATAAAATTTTGATTATAGATGATGACAGAGAACTGTGCGCTTTGATTAAACGCAGTGTGCTATCAGAAAATATTGAAGCTGATTTTTGTAATACCGGAAAAGAGGGCTTGCAGAAATTAAAAGAGCAGGAGTATCAGCTTGTAGTGCTGGATGTGATGATGCCCGGTATGGATGGATTTGAAACGCTGGAAGAAATCCGTAAAGAGAACAGCCTGCCGATTTTGATGTTTACATCCAAAAATGACAGCATTTCTAAAGTGCGAGGCTTACGGGCCGGGGCGGACGATTATCTGACAAAACCGTTTGATATGGACGAACTGATTGCCCGTATTGCGTCCCTCATTCGCCGCTACACCCGTTTTAATCATCAAGCCGGAGCTGTGCAAAAACTGGATTTTGATGGATTGCAAATTGACCTTGAAAACCGTTCTGTTACGACGGAAAACGGCACTTTTGAACTTCCACCAAAGGAATTTGATCTGCTCCTGTACTGTGCAAAGCATCAAGGAAAAATTTTGACCAAACAGCAGATTTATGAGGAAGTTTGGGGCGAAGAATATTTCTATGACGACAGTAACATTATGGCGATTATCAGTCGGCTTCGTAAAAAATTAGAAGTCAATCCTTCAAGCCCAAAATATATACAAACGGTCAAAGGGATTGGCTACCGGTTTAATAAGGAGGTGTAGCCAGCATGGAAATCATCGTTTTCTTGTCCATTGTGATTGCTGTTTTGGCTGTGCTGACCTCCATCGTTCTCGTTCGACGCGTAAAAAACCAAATAGCAGAAATGACCGATGTGCTGGTTGATGTGAAAAACGGAAATGGCAACCGGCGTATTCTGTCTGCAACAAATGAACTGACAGCACCTCTTGCCTATGAAATCAATGAGATCGTTGTGCCTATGAAAGCAGACTTTCAACTGTACGGCAGACAGAAGAAACCAACCGCCAGCTTATGACGAGCCTTTCCCATGACGTGCGAACGCCCCTTACTACTCTGCTTGGGTATCT
>ENA-OPZM01000053-OPZM01000053.1-human-gut-metagenome-genome-assembly--contig:-NODE-53-length-46395-cov-2.760461_pt1 | contig 46395 bp, 50 predicted proteins | sample MGYA00242478_ERZ504493 | MGnify/ENA primary metagenome ERZ504493 (study PRJEB26092, sample SAMD00036227) | human gut metagenome | host: Homo sapiens | study: EMG produced TPA metagenomics assembly of... | reverse complement strand
TAGGTAAACATCTTAAAAAAATAAAAAAGCTCATTACATAAAAATGTAATAAGCTCCCCACCTTCCTCAATTTAAGCTAATGTCAATAAATCTTGTCGAAATTGATTTTTCGATTTGATTTTTTAAACATTACGCGCTCATTATCATCTGGAACATAAATTTTTAACAATTTATCCAATTGACGGTCATAGTGACTTTCTTTTTGCCTTCCTTTTGTTCTTATGAAATGTAGCATTTTGATAATATCTTCATCCGTTAAAATGGGGTGAACAACCAACAATGGCAATGTTGTCTCAACGTTATCACTTGTTGAAATAACCATGTTTGATGTAATGATGTCACTAACACTATAAAATTGTTCCAATGTGAAAATAGCATCTATTTCACAATTTCCAGACATTTTTTACATTGGCTGACTAATAATTTCTGAATACCCACTCCTTCATCACAAACTAATACAACATGATTTTTTTGACTATCGCTGACATCATGATTTTCTATCTCGCCGCCTAAATGAATGACAAAGTAAGCAATGTCATCGTCTGTCATTTGAATTAACCAAGCTTCTTCCAAAATATAAATACAAGATTTAGTCAGATTAAAAAGGTGACTATATTTTATTTTAATATCTTCTGTTAAGGGATTTTCTGATAAAATACCATAGGTTTTACGATAAAGCAATGCCTTACAATGCGTCAACAGTTGGTTTAACAAGTCATTAGGATGTCGAAAAGAAAGGTGATGCTTTGTTTGTAATGTGTCCAAAAAAGTTGCAATGTCTCTCGCATATCATCATAGTCCGTACTTTCTAAATGAAGATCCAATGTCTTTCGGAAAGAAAGTAACAACATGGCAATCAAACCAATCTCGATGCTATCTAAAGATAGATTAAATTTTTCTCGTAAATTTTTAGCGATATTAATAGCCATTTGGTACTCTAAACGTTCCCAAGCTAGGCTAAAATCACGTCTTGCTCGTTCTTTTTCTTCAGCAGTAAAATCAATACTATGGTAACTCAACAAGAGATAGGGCAAAATTTTCACCATAAAATTCAAGTCTTTGGAATTCAGTCTTTTACCCAAGCGTTCTTCAATCGTTGACAATTCTGTATAAAGATAATCATTGATGTCATCAGAAAAATAGGGCATTACCTCTGATAAATTGATAATACGTTTTCGAATAATCGCAATAAACTTTTCATTATCCTTTGTGTAAACTCTGTAAAGCAGGCGATATAAAAACTGTATTTTAGACAAGGGGTGACATGCTAAATAGTAACCACGTGCTTTTGATACACGAAGCCTAATGTCATATTCTTCGTCTGATAATTTCTGACGAATATCGTTCAAATCGTTAAGAATAGTATTACGAGAGACATCTGTCAGTTTCATCAGTTTATCAATTGTTACTCTTTCCTTAGAAACTGCAATGTATAGTAAACTTAATTCTAACCGTTCTTCACACTCATCACATAGGAATAGCCGTCTAGTTCCCCCATCATGGTACGACACGCTTGGCGCTGTTCATCATTGAGAAGGATTCCGATTCGTGGGTAAGGAATAATTTTCTCAATTTCCTCTGGCAAAGCATCATTGATTTTATCTAAATGATAGTAAATTCTTCGACGTGACTGATTTAATACTTTAGAAATAGTCGTCACTGTCTCTGGCTCGGGCAAAGTCAGTAAGCAAGAAAGAAGATCATAACTTTTTTTTATCTAGCATGATAACCAGCTCCTCCATATCTATGTAGACCTATTGTATCACAAAGACTTTTTCTAGTAGAATTTTCCATTACATTACTTTCAAATATTCCAATCAAGCTTGTTGATGAATATATTTTTATACCAAATAATGTACTTCCTGTAAAACCTGTAAAAAAAGAAGAGACGCAAAAATCAGTCGTTCAGACTAATTATTTCACGCCGTCACTTCTATTGTAAATATTGGATAAAAACATTGGTTTAATGTGTCAGACTTTTTTGTCCGTAATAGGCATTTTTTCCATGTTTACGGAGATAATGTTTATCTTTGAGCGCTTGTGGCACTTCTTTGACATCTGGATTGATGCCTTCTGTGTAACGTGCCATACGAGCTGTCTCTTCAAGAACGACAGCGTTATAAACAGCTGCTTGTTCGTCTTTTCCCCAAGAAAATGGTCCATGATTACGAACAGTAACCCCCGCAACAGCCATTGGGTCAAGGGAGCGTTTTTGAAACTCTTCAATAATCACTTTCCCAGTTTCTTTTTCATAAGCACCATTGATTTCTTCTGGAGTAAGTGCACGCGCACACGGAATAGCACCATAAAATGTATCTGCATGTGTGGTCCCATAACAAGGAATATCTCGCCCTGCTTGCGCCCAAGCGACTCCTTCTGTTGAATGGGTATGAACAATCCCACCAACTTCTGCAAATGCTTTGTACAGCTCTACATGCGTTGGTAAATCAGATGACGGATTCAAGTCACCCTCAACCACATTTCCCTCTAAATCTGACACCACCATATTTTCTGGAGATAATTCTTCATAAGGTACCCCTGAAGGTTTGATAACAATCAATCCTTTTTCACGGTCAATAGCTGACACATTTCCCCATGTAAATTTGACCAAACCATGCACTGGTAAATCCATATTAGCTTTATAAACACGTTGACGTAATTCAGGAACTAACATTAACGTAACCCCGCTTTCTCAATTTTTGGTAATAAAAAGTCTTTTGCGACTTGAATAGCTTGTTTTGTTTCCTCAACTGTCGCACAATTTTCCGACCACATTTCAATCAAAAATGGACCGTTATAGTTTGTTTTCTTGAGAATAGCAAACATAGCCTCCCAATCAACACAGCCGTCCCCAAATGGGACATCACGAAACTGCCCTTTGGAGTTTTCAGTGACAGCATAAGTATCTTTTAAATGCAAGGCAGCAATGGACTTATGACCGTTGTAGAATTCACTCCAAAGGTCATTATGCCAAGCTGATACATTGCCAGTATCTGGATAAACAAAGAGATAAGGCGAATCAATTTCCTTTTCCACAGCCAAGTATTTTTCAATAGAATTGAGAAAAGGGTCATCCATAATTTCAATCGCTAGAATAACTTGAGCTTCTTCAGCAATCACAAGCTTTCCTGAGATTTTTGATAAAACGAGCGCGTGTTTCTGGGGACTTTTTCTTCGTAATAAACATCATACCCCGCCAATTGAATGGTACGAACACCAAGGTCTTGCGCTAATTCAATACATTTTTTCATCATTTCAAGCGATGTTGCTTCAGTTTTAGGGTCATTAGACCCAAGAGGATAACGACGATGCCCCGAAAAGCAAATACTTGGAATCCGAATACCTGTTTCGTAAATAGCTTGAACAACGTCCAAACGCTCTTTTTTTGTCCAATCCAGACGTGCCAAACGGCTATCCGATTCATCTACCGACATTTCAACAAAATCAAAGCCGAGTTCTTTTGCAAACGCTAGACGTTCTCTCCATGTAAAATTCTTAGGAGTCGCCTTTTCATAAATACCAATTGGACGCGTCATAGCCTACCCCCAAATACGTTTGATTTCATTTTTAAAATCACGCGCTGCCGCAGCTGGATCTGCTGCTTCTGTAATACCACGACCTGCAATAAAAGTGAAAACATCTACACCAGAAAAGAGTTTGAGTGTGTCAACACTAAGACCGCCAGTCACAGATACGCGAAAGCCCATATCAATAAGCTTTTTAACTTTATTTAAATCCTTTTCACCCCAAGTTTCACCAGCAAGGAGCGCATCACGCGATTGGTGATAAATAACTTGTGAAATCCCCGCATCAAGCCATTGTTGTGCTTGCTCATAAGTCCAATCGCCATAAAGTTCAACTTGAATCTCACCACGTTCACCACGCACTTCTTCAATGGCCTTACGTGCAGCTTTCATGGTTGGAATGGTAGCACAGCAAATACAAGTCATCCAGTCTGCTCCGCGTACAGCATTATTTTTAGCGACTGTTCCACCAGCATCTGCACATTTAGTATCCGCCACAATCCATTTATCTGGAAAAGATTACGAAGCACTTCGACTAACTCGCTGCCGACTTGCAAAAGACATACTGTCCCAGCCTCAATAATATCAACTTCATTGCCAACCGAAACGGCAGCTGCAATAGCTCCTTTCAAATCAGAATGATCAAGAGCAACTTGTAAATTTGGTAATTGTTTTGTCATCATATTTCCTTTCTCTTCATTGCTAGTTTTAAAAATGTGATATTAACTCTCTAAATCCAAGCCTTCCAAATACGGACTGTCCTTTGATTCATCAATCATAGCCAACACTTCTTCTTTGGTCTGACAAGATTGTAGACGTTCTACTGAATTTTCTAACTCAAAAAGCGCAATAATCTGCGGAATAGCTACCGAAGTATGGATTTTTGAACTCGTAGCTGCCAAGGCAAGGAGTACAGAAACTTCTTTACCGTCTTGAAATTTAACAGGATGAGTCAATGTGATTAACGAAAAGGCATCACGTTGTACACCAGCTTCTGGACGCGCATGAGGCATCGCCATACCTGGCATCAAAATATAATACGGACCATACTGAGCCGTGGATGCGATAATAGCATCATAATATTCTGCCTTAACTGCACCACTTTCAACCAGAGGTTCAACCGCTAACTTAACCGCCTCTTTCCAATCTGATGCTGTCACCCCTAGCCGAATAGAATCATTATCAATCAAAGCTTGTTTCAAATTCATAAACTGCTTCCTTTCATACTTATCAAAAATCGTAGGTGTTTTCGTTTGTCTGAAAACACCCATGTCCAGAACTTATATTCATAGATGACATTCCATCTAGAAAGTTGCTTTCTGTTACTCGTCGTTAAAGTTTTTTAAGACATCCATTATTCCTGCAAAATTCTTCCTAGATTGGTGGAAATCATCTGTCACCTGAAAATGCCACCTTTATGAATCCAAGTTCTAAATTATTTTAAAGCTGCTTCCAATTTTGTTTTTATTTCATTATCGTCCATCAAATTATCAAGACCAATCAATTTACCGCTAGTACGACCATCTAATTCATGAATCAAGTGATTTGAAGCGACTACAATGTCGTAATTAGCTGCCAAGCCTTTAGCTTCTCCAACCGAACAAGAAGCTGATTCGATATTACTAACACCAAGTTGACGAAGTGCATTTTCAACTTTCATTTTGATAACCATAGATGAACCCATACCATTACCGCATGCTGTAAGAACTTTAACCATTTTATTTTCCTCCGTTTGAATTCTTTTTTTCTTTATAGAAAAGCATTATAAATAGCATTTACTTTTTAAACTGTTACTCTTCAGGCTGAACTTGACCAGCATAGTAAGCTTCCTTGTCTTTTGCTCTTGCAAACTGAATTTGAGGGATTGCAAGCAAGAAGAGGCAGACAATAGCATAACCAATCGCACCAGCATATTTGAAAAGATAAGCAAATGGAACCCACGGAATTTCAAAGTCAATATTGCCATGGTAACCACCATATGCACCGAGATTAAGAAGTGATACCGCAACGGCACCAAGTGCCACTTGAATAACACCAGATAGGAAAGAAAGGACAACCGCAGCTTTCCAACCACCACGTTTATCAGCGTAAACAGCGATAGCCGCATTATCAAAAAATACTGGCACAAATCCTGTGATAATCAGAACTGGATTTTTGAAAATAATCAATAAGAGAATGGTAATCAACTGTCCAATAAGACCTGTCGCAAAACCAAACAGTACCGCTGAAGGTGAACCAAAGCCAAATGATGCTGCAACATCGACCGCTGGGAATGAACCAGGAAGAAGCTTACTTGAAATTCCTTGGAAAGCATTCGTCAACTCAGCAACGAACATACGTACACCCTGCATCAAAATGAAAAGATAAACTGAGAAAGTGAACGATGTCTCAATCACATACATAAAGAACGATTGACTTGCAGGATTATAAACCGTACCAGATGTGATAACGTCTGCATTTGACATGATATCTGGTCCCAAAATATAGAGAATGGCACCAAAGAATACCAACATTAATGTCGCAGAAGCGACGACAGTATCATGGAAAATATTCAAGAAAGTTGGTAATTTAAGATTATCAAGATTTTCTTCTTTTTTCCCAATTTTCGGAGCAATCTTATCAACAAACCAAATAGCAAATTGTTGTTGGTGTCCAATAGCGAACCCACCGCCACCAGTCAAACGTTGTGTTGGCTCAACAGTCATATTTGAACTAACAGCCCAATAAAGCCCACAAACAATACCTACTGCCAACGTTCCCCAAAATTGATTGCGGAAGCTTGGAATCAATAGAATAATCATCAAAGTAACCGTAGCTGCTTGCTGAACCATGATATGACCAGTGATAAACAAAGTACGCACCTTTGTAATCTTACGAAACGCCACCAAGAAGATATTTAAGAAAAACCAATCAACAAAGCTGTTGTTGCTGTCCCAACGAATTTAGGGAAATTATCCATAATATAATTATTAGCCGCCGTCAAACCAAAGTAAGGGTCAATAACTGCCGCACCAATATTAAAACGATAATTCAATGCCGCAAGAATTGGACGGAATGTGCTAACAAGTCCCGCAGAAGCTACATTTAAAATCATGTACCTACTGTTGCCTTAACAAATCCAGCAAACACATCATACCAAGGTTTCTTCAAAAGAATATATCCGATTAAAACCAAGATACCTACAAAGAACGCTGGTTTTTGCAAAATATTTTGTGAAAACCAGTTAAGAATTGATAATAGGAAATCCATGAGATTACTCCTTTTCTATATTAGTTTTGTAATTTCTTTATGTTTATTATAGAAAATGTAAGCGCAAACAAAAAGGGCAAAAAAAACACAAGGAAGTGTGCAAAAATGTACTGAACCATATGCAGCAATTCCCTGATTTTCTCTTATCTATTAACATTTCTAAAAAATAGCTTTTATCCTGTATTAGGAATTCTTTTACAACTAAGTAGAAATTAACTAATCGTTTTTCCCACATCACCTACATTTCTTTTTTATCACTTAGACACCATATGTGCAAAATATATTATAAGTTACATATTCTTACGAAAATCTGATATTTAATTTTGAATCATACTTTTGTGGAGGTAAAACCAGTTATGATATGTCAACTATTCTAGCTAACTTTTTATTAACATAAATTTCAACAACATAAGAACAGCTCCAGATTTTTTGGAACATTTAAATATCCTATATCATGTTTCCGTTCAGTAATACATAATTAGCTCATAACATTAAAGCTTAGGATCTCTATTAGATTTATAATGATAGAATTATTAGAAAGTTACATTTCATATAATAGATTCCATGATATTTAAAAACCACCGAAACTGAAGTTCCGATGGTATTAGAAAATATAAATATGAAAAGTTTAGGAGTAATGTTAGTATAGCGAGAACAACTTAAACTATCCTAAATTTTTCCGATAAGCGTCTTTTTCTTAAATATTTGCCCAAACAGACTCAAGAATATTCGTTTGGTCGCGGTCCGGTCCAACTGAGAATGTTGAAATGCGAACACCAACAAGTTCACCAACACGACGAACGTAGTTACGAGCATTTTCTGGAAGCTCGTCAAGGCTACGGCAACCTGTGATGTCTTCTGACCAACCTGGTAATTCTTCATAGATTGGTTTACAACGTTTCAATTGTTCAAGACTTGCTGGGTAATGGTCAATGCGTTCACCGTCAAGGTCGTATGCCACACAGATTTTGACCGTATCAAGACCTGAAAGAACGTCGATTGAGTTAAGTGACAAGTTCGTGATACCAGATACACGACGGCTGTGGCGCATGACAACTGAGTCAAACCAACCAACACGACGTGGACGTCCAGTTGTTGTCCCATATTCATGACCGACTTCACGGATACGGTCGCCAACTTCGTCTAAAAGTTCAGTCGGGAATGGTCCATCACCAACACGGCTTGTGTAAGCTTTACATACACCGACAACCTTGTTGATTTTACTTGGACCAACACCAGAACCGATTGTTACACCACCTGCGACTGGGTTAGATGAGGTTACAAATGGGTATGTTCCTTGGTCAATATCAAGCATGACACCTTGTGCACCTTCGAAAAGGACACGTTTTCCAGCGTCAAGAGCATCGTTCAAGATAACTGATGTATCTGTAACGTAATCTTTGATTTGTTGACCATATTCATAGTATTCCTCGAAGATGTCTTCAAATTTGATTGGTTCGCATTCGTACATTTTTTCGAAGAGACGATTTTTTTCTTCCAAATTCACGCGCAAGCGTTCTGCAAAGATTTCTTTGTCCAAAAGGTCAGCAATTCGGATACCGACACGTGCTGCTTTATCCATGTAAGCAGGTCCGATTCCTTTATTTGTTGTCCCAATTTTATTATCACCCTTAGAAGACTCTTGCAAACGATCAAGTTTAATATGATATGGCAAAATAACGTGTGCACGATCAGAAATACGAAGACTATCTGTTGTAATTCCCTCATCATGCAAGTATTTCAATTCAGTTACCAATGATTTTGGATTGACAACCACACCATTTCCGATAACAGAGATTTTCTCTGGGAAGAAAATACCTGACGGAATCAAATGCAGCTTAAATTTCTTACCGTCAATAACGATAGTGTGACCTGCATTGTCTCCACCTTGATAACGTGCAATCACTTCAGCATCTTGAGACAAAAAGTCTGTGATTTTACCTTTTCCTTCATCACCCATTGGGTACCAACAACTACTACTGATGTCATATTCTGTTCGATATGGATACTAACATTTATACAGCGAGCAAATAAAAACGATACTAGCTAAAACAAAGCGTCACGTATCTATCTCCAAGCTATAAAATTGTATCTTCATCCTTTCTTGTACAACATGGCAGGAATCTCACCTGCGAGTTTGTCTTACAACTTATTATATGCAATTTCTGATTTTTTTTCAATATTTGATGACAAAATATTATTTTTCCCGAACGTTTTTAGATTTTAAAAAAAGCAGCTTTAAACAGATTAACTTTTTCGCCCCTCCGTTAAAAGTTCATCCAGTAATCCTTGCCCGCAAATGCGATAGCCACTGCATTTCCTGAAAAAATGCCTGAAAATTCTGGTAAAAACGTGTCAAAAATCTTGCTTTTTTAGCAACTTTCCCTAGAATAGTTTTACATTTATGAAAAAACGACCGACTATTTTTTTACAAATATTTATCACTAAAGAACTGTCAGATTTCAGATAGATTATTAATGAGGAGATTACCATGACATTGAACGGATTATTACAAAAATCACCCGCAAGTCTCCCTATCCTTCAAGCAACTTTTGGCTTAGAAAGAGAGAGCCTTCGCATTAGTAAAATAAATCACAGAGTTGCCCAAACTAAGCACCCTGAAATTTTGGGGAGTCGCTCATTTCACCCTTACATTCAGACGGATTACAGCGAGCCACAGATAGAGTTAATCACTCCGATTGCCAACTCAACTAGTGAAGTCCTACGTTTTCTTGGGGCTATCACAGATGTCATTGGGCGATCAATCAACAAAGATGAGTACCTTTGGCCTTTATCAATACCACCGAAACTATCGGCAGATGAGATTGCTATTGCCAGTCTAGAAGATGACTGGGAACGCCAATACCGCGACCATTTAGCAAAAGTGTATGGCAAGATGCTTCAATCCATGTCTGGAATCCATTACAACATGGAGCTTGGGGCTGACCTTGTGACTGCTCTTTTTGAAGAAAGTGACTATACCTCTCTAATCGCCTTTAAAAACGACCTCTACCTCAAATTAGCTCAAAACTTCCTACGTTTTCGTTGGTTATTGACTTATTTGTATGGGCTTCGCCAATAGCAGAGCAGGGATTTCTTGACAAACCACTTGATAAGCCTGTTCGCTCACTCCGCAATAGTCACCTTGGCTATGTTAATCATGACGACATTCAAGTATCCTACCAAAGCCTTGAACGTTATATTTCTGACATTGAACATTATGTCAATTCTGGTCAACTCATTGCTGAAAAAGAATTTTACTCAGCTGTCCGACTTCGTGGCAGCAAACACAATCGCGATTATTTAAAAAAAGGCATTACTTACCTTGAGTTCCGTTGTTTTGATATCAATCCTTTTGACAATCGCGGCATCACCCAAGAGACACTTGATACGGTGCACCTTTTCTCCTTGGCACTCCTTTGGTTAGATGATAGCTTTACTATTGACCAAGATATTGCTGACGCAAAAGCGCTTAATGACCGCATCGCTCTTAGCCACCCACTTGAGAAATTGCCACAAGAAGCACCTACTGACTTATCCTTTCTGCCATGCAAGCAGTCGTTGAACACTTTGATTTGCCAGAGCATTATCACACCCTACTCGAAAATGTTAAAGCACAGATTGAACGCCCTGAATTGACCATTGGTGGACGTTTAGTGACAGAAATTGACCACCTCTCTTTGGAAACATTTGGGCAAGAAAAAGGCCAAGCCTATCACGACTATGCTTGGCACGCTCATTATGCCCTCAAAGGCTATGAGAATATGGAACTTTCCACTCAATTATTGCTTTTTGATGCCATTCAAAAAGGAGTAAACGTTAATATTCTTGATGAAAATGACCAGTTTCTCAAACTTTGGCATGGTGACCATGTTGAATACATCAAAAATGCCAATATGACTGCCAAAGATAATTACATTACACCACTTGTCATGGAAAATAAAGTAGTCACGAAGAAATTGCTAGCACAAGCAGGCTTCCCAGTCCCAGCTGGACAAGAATTCGCCGACAAAGATACCGCGCTCCGCTATTTTTCACAAGTCAAAGACAAGGCTATCGTTGTCAAACCAAAATCGACTAACTACGGACTAGGTATCTCAATTTTCAAAGAACCTGCTGGCCTTGCTTCTTACCAAAGCGCTCTAGATATTGCCTTTGCTGAAGATGACACGATTTTAGTTGAAGAATTTATCTCTGGAACTGAATATCGCTTCTTCGTTCTTGATGGTAAATGCGAAGCGGTGCTTCTGCGAATTGCGGCTAACGTGGTTGGTGATGGTACACACACGATTGCGGAATTGGTTGACCTTAAAAATCAAAATCCACTCCGTGGCTACAATCACCGTTCACCACTTGAAATCATTGAACTAGGCGACATTGAACGCCTCATGTTAGAGCAACAAGGATACACACCAGATGACATTCTCCCTGAAGGTGTCAAGATTGATTTACGCCGTAACTCTAACATTTCAACTGGCGGTGATTCAATTGACGTTACCGAAACCATGAACAAATCTTATCAACAACTAGCAGCTCAAATGGCTAGCGCTATCGGTGCTTGGGTTTGTGGGGTAGATTTGATTATTCCTGACGAAAATCTCAATGCTAGTAAAGAAGAGCCAAACTGCTCGTGTATCGAGCTGAATTTCAATCCAGCAATGTACATGCACACTTATTGCCACGCAGGAAAAGGGCAAGCATTGACACCAAAAATCCTAGCAAAACTCTTCCCAGAAATCTAAAAAAATTTCTGTCACACCTGTAAACAAAAAATCTGTCTCAAAGTACAGTCATTACTTGTCATCAAGCACCACTTTGCGATAAAATAAATACGAAATTAGATAGAAATGGACTGACTAACATTATGCCACGTTATGGTAGACCTCCAAGAAGCGGAAACGGTATTTTCACCGCTATTATCGGAGTTATTATTCTTATTGCTTTTCTTGAGAGCCTTTTAGAAATCATTTTACCTATTGTTCTTATTGCAGGGGTTGGGTATGGTGTTTATTATTTGGCAACCAAGCAGACACGACTTGAAAAAGTCAATACCGAACAACGTTTACAAGATTTAAAAGATAGTATTAGACTGGCTGACCGCCAAGTTAAACTTTTGGATAATTACCTTGATGAAAAAGATTACACGCAATATGTTGTCGTTGCGCGCCAGCTATTGCCCAAAATCCGCAACATCAAAACTGAAGTCACTGACTTAAAATCCAAAATGGACCTCAAAATCTCTAAACGTATCCTTCAGAAAGCAGAGAGTGTCGAGGAAGATGTCTTGTTGCAACTGGAAAAATTGGACGTTTCACCAACAACACCGCAAGCTTCAGGTGAAGAAAAAGAATTGCTTCAATACGCTCCCGAGTTGACCAAGCTTTACAACAACATTCAAAAAGACCACTTAACCATTCTGGAAAAGATTGAAAATGCGGATAACAAGGAAGAATTAACCGCCCTTCACGAAGCAGACATGGAACGTTTTCGAGATATTTTAGAGGGTTATCTCAAAATCAAAAAATCTCCAAAAGATTATTACAATGCCGAGGAACGTTTGGCACAGGCCAAAACAGCTATGGAAAAATTTGACTTGGCATTAGACGAAACCTTGAGAAAACTGAACGAAAGTGATTTAAAGGACTTTGATATTAGCCTTCGTATGATGGCTGACGATGACACAAACTTATAATGTTGTCTTGCACATAAAGGAGAATTCTAATGGCTGATACTTTCAACTTTGATATTGATAAAATCGCTGAAAATGCGATTACAAAAACAGATAAAACAACTGAAATTATTGTTTCAAGCGACACCAGTTCAACAGGACAAGTCTCATTCTACGACAAATTGTCACCTGAACAACAATCAGCAATTACAGCTAAAGCACCTGCTTTGGTTGATAATTTCGTTGCTGACCAAAATGCTCTTCTTGATTTTGGAACATCAGCTGTTGAGGAAGTCAACACGACTGTCAATCGCATTTTGTCAGAGCAAAAGAAACTTGCAATTCCTCAAGTAGATGAATTGCTCAAAAACACCAACCGCGAACTAAACGGCTTTATCGCCAAATACAAAGATGCTAAACCTGCTGAGCTTGAAAAGAAACCAAATTTCTTGCAAAAACTTTTCAAACAAGGTAAAGACACTTTGCAAGAATTCTATTTTGATTCGCAAAATATTGAACAAAAAATGGATGGCATGGCTGCCGCTGTTGTCAAACAAGAAGAAACCTTAGCACGTAACATTGTCTCTGCTGAAATGCTTATTGAGGACAATAACAAATCTATCGAAAATCTTGTCGGTGTCATTGCTTTCATCGAAGCCGCTCAAACCGAAGGTGCCAACCGTGCTAGCCAATTGCAAAATGAAATTACTACACTTGATAGCGCAACGCCTGAATACCAAACAAAATCAGACGAATTGGCACGCATGACCGAAGTCATCAATACATTGGAACAACAACACACCGAATACCTCAGTCGCCTTTATGTCGCTTGGACTACAACGCCACAAATGCGCAACATGGTTAAAGTATCATCAGATATGCGTCAAAAACTTGGCATGCTACGTCGCAACACCATTCCGACAATGAAATTGTCAATTGCCCAACTCGGTATTCTACAACAATCGGTCAAATCTGGCGTAACTGCTGATGCTATTGTCAATGCTAATAACGCTGCGCTTCAAATGCTTGCTGAAACAAGCAAAGAAGCCATTCCAATGCTTGAACGCACAGCACAAAGCCCAACCGTTTCAATCCAATCCGTGACCGCACTTGCTGAAAGCCTCGTCGAACAAAATAACGGCATTATTGCTGCAATCGACAACGGTCGAAAACAGCGTGCTCAACTCGAAGCAGCCGTTGTCAAATCTGCTGAGACAATCAACGATTCTGTTAAAATTCGTGACCAAAAAATCGTTGAAGCTCTCCTCAACGAAGGTAAAGAAAGCCAAGAAAAGGTCGAAAAGAAAGACGTCACACCAGAAAACGATCAAGAGAATCGCCTAGTGTAATGCGAGCAACTCGCTATCAACCAACTGCAACATCATAAAAATTACCAACTGCCTTGCTCCTCACTTTAAGGAATAGGGCAGTTTTACTTTTCCAAACAAACTACCAGACTTAAAGCCCTGATTTTCTCCCAGATGATTACGCTTTTACCAACCACAATACTAGCCCATCAAATTTGCTTTGTGTTATAATGTTCTTATGGATAAACTTATAAAATCAATTTCAAAATCTGGTTCTTTCCGTGCTTATGTGCTTGATAGCACTGAGACGGTTAGATCTGCACAAGAAAAACATCAGACACTTTCTAGCTCTACTGTTGCCCTAGGTAGAACACTTATTGCCAATCAAATCCTAGCTGCCAATCAGAAAGGAGACAGCAAAGTAACCGTCAAAGTTATTGGTGATAGCTCACTTGGTCACATTATCTCTGTGGCTGATACTAAAGGACATGTCAAAGGCTACATTCAAAATACTGGCGTTGATGTTAAGAAAACCGCTACTGGCGAAGTCATGGTTGGACCGTTCATGGGTGCTGGTCAATTCGTTGTCATCACAGACTACGGTACAGGTAACCCTTACACTTCTTCAACACCACTTGTCTCAGGTGAAATCGGTGAAGATTTGGCTTTTTATTTGACTGAATCTGAACAAACACCTTCTGCCGTTGGGCTTAACGTTCTTCTTGACGACAATGACAAGGTCGAAGTCGCTGGTGGCTTTATGTTGCAAGTCCTTCCAGGTGCTTCTGAAGAAGAAATCAACCGCTATGAAAAACGTATCCAAGAAATGCCTGCTATTTCAAAACTTTTGGAATCTGACGACCACGTTGAAGCTCTTTTAAAAGCAATCTATGGCGAGGATGAGTACAAAATCCTTGCTGAAGAAGAAATCGGCTTTAATTGTGATTGTTCACGTGACGTTTTGAAGCTGCTCTTGTCACTCTTGGCAAAGAAGAACTCAAAGCCATGAAAGACGAGGACCACGGTGCCGAAATCACTTGCCAATTCTGTGGTAAAACTTACAACTTCACCGAAAATGACTTGGAGGGATTAATCAATGACTAAACTCAGCTCATCATTTATGATTGGTGATGTTGAAATTCCTCACCGTACGGTGCTAGCACCCATGGCAGGAGTGACAAATTCTGCCTTTCGTACGATTGCAAAAGAATTTGGAGCTGGCTTAGTTGTCATGGAGATGATTTCTGAAAAAGGTCTCCTCTACAATAACGAAAAAAACTCTTCACATGCTTCACATTGATGAAAATGAGCATCCAATGTCAATCCAATTATTTGGTGGTGACGCAGACGGACTTAAACGCGCAGCTGAATTCATCCAAGAAAATACCAAAGCTGACATCGTTGACATCAATATGGGCTGCCCTGTGAATAAGGTTGTCAAAAATGAAGCAGGCGCAAAATGGCTCAAAGACCCTGATAAGATTTATCACATTATCAATGAAGTCACTTCTGTTCTCGATATTCCATTGACTGTCAAAATGCGTACTGGCTGGTCAGATAGTGAGCTTGCTGTTGAAAATGCACTTGCTGCCGAATCAGCTGGTGTGTCTGCCCTTGCTATGCATGGACGTACCCGTGAGCAAATGTACACTGGAACATGTGACCACGAGACACTTGCTCGTGTTTCAAAAGCCATTACCAAAATTCCATTTATTGGAAACGGTGATGTCCGTAACGTTCACGATGCTAAATACATGATTGAAGAAATCGGTGTTGATGCCGTTATGGTTGGACGCGCAGCCATGAACAATCCATACATCTTCACCCAAATCAATCATTACTTTGAAACAGGCGAAGAACTGCCAGACCTTCCATTTGTCAAAAAATTGGACATCGCAGAAGATCACCTCAAACGTCTCATCGACCTCAAAGGTGAAAAAATCGCTGTCCGTGAATTCCGTGGTTTAGCCCCACACTACCTCCGTGGTACCGCTGGCGCTGCCAAAATCCGTGGAGCCGTCTCACGCGCAGAAACTATTGACGAAGTCAAAGAAATCTTTAACAGCTTACGATGATTGGGAAATTCACCGATAACAAACCCAAAACAAGCTACTAAGTTAAACTTAGCACTGTTTTATTTATTATTAAGCAATTATCAAATTTGAGTTGCCCTTTAGAAACGCCGATTTTAAGGGTATTTCCACTTGCCAATTCGCCTGATAAAATAAGCTCTGATAATTCATCTTCAACTTTATCTTGCAGAGTACGGCGGAGCGGACGAGCTCCCATTTCTGGGTCGTATCCAATTTCGGCTAAATATTTCAATGCTGATGGTTGGAATTTTAGCGTAATATCTTTTTCAGCTAGTGTCGCAATCAATGGTTTAACCATGATTTTCACGACATCACGCATATTTTCTTGAGTTAAGTTGTGGAAAACAACCTTTTCATCAATACGGTTGATGAATTCAGGTCGGTAAGCTTTTTTGAGTTCTTCCATGATGCGTTTTTGCATTGCCTCATAATCATGAGCCATATCACGCGCACCAAAACCAACTGTCTTTTCATCACGCAAAGCAGTTGCCCCAAGATTTGATGTCATGATGATAATCGTGTTTGAAAAATCAACTTTACGACCACGACTATCCGTCAGCACACCGTCATCCAACACTTGAAGAAGCACATTGAAAATATCTGGGTGGGCTTTTTCAACTTCATCAAATAGAAGCACAGAATAAGGTTTGTTGCGAACTTTTTCAGTCAATTCACCACCTTCTTCGTAACCGACATACCCTGGAGGAGCTCCGTTAAGACGGCTCGCCGCAAATTTTTCCATGTACTCAGACATATCAAAACGGATAAGAGCAGATTCATCATCAAATAGCAGTTCTGCTAGTGCTTTAGTCAACTCTGTTTTACCAACACCCGTTGGACCCAAGAACATAAACGACCCAATCGGACGTTTGCCTGTACGAATGCCCGCTTGATTACGACGAATAGCACGACTAATCGCTGAAATAGCTGAATCTTGGCCAATCACACGCTTATGGAGTTCTTTTTCGAGGTTCAAGTATTTCTTACTATCTGCCTGTGTCATTTTCTCAACAGGAATACCTGACAAACGACTGAGCGTTGCCATAATATCATCTTCTGTCACAGCAGTTGGTTTACGATTTGGCCTCTTGCGTGACTCTTTCAGCAATTTCGTTGCCAATTTGAAATCACCTTCCAAAATAGCTTTATCAGCAGGTGTCAAAGTAGCTGGCGCTTCTTTTTTCACCAAACCTTGAACCGTTGCACTTGCTTCATCAAGCAAATCAATCGCTGAGTCAGGAAGATTTTTACTTGTCAAATAGCGATGCGCAGCTTTGACAGCCGTTAAAACAGCTTCGTCAGAAATCACCACATTATGAAAATCTTCATATGATTTCTTTAACCCAAGCAAGATTTGGTAAGCATCTTCAACACTTGGTTCTTCAATGGTAATCTTAGCAAAACGGCGAGAAAGCGCCGCATCTTTTTCAAGATGTTTTTGATATTCTTCTTGCGTTGTCGCACCAACCATATGAAGCGTACCACGCGCAAGCGCTGGTTTTAGAATATTAGCCGCATCCAAAGTGCTGTCAATTCCAGAACCTGAACCCATAATCGTATGCACTTCGTCAATGAAAAGAATAATATGACCATCTTCCTCAATATCTGAGATGATTTGGTTCATGCGTTCTTCAAAATCACCACGGAATCGCGTACCAGCCACAACGCTCATCATATCAAGCTCTAGAACACGCATATCTTGGAGTTCATACGGAATCGCACCATTGACAATCCGCTGTGCCAAACCGTAAGCAAGAGCCGTTTTACCAACACCAGCTTCCCCTACTAAAACTGGATTGTTTTTCGTTTTGCGACTAAGCACCTGCACCATACGAGAAATTTCTTTTTCACGACCGATAACAGGTTCTAATTTTCCTTGACGTGCCATCTCTGTCAAATCACGCGTGAAATCTGACAAATCCCCCGCTGTTGACTGTGGTTTCATCATTTCAGAAAAAGCACCGCCCATTGTCGCTTTTTTCGGCTTACGAAGCCCATGAATAGCCTTGATATTTTCCTTTGTAAAACCAGCATTACGTGCCAAACTCTTACGCAAATCAATCAAACGAGCAGCGTCACCGTCTTCTTTATTTTTAAAACCAGCAACTTCTAGCAAACGTGTGGCAAATAAATCAAGGTTTAACAACATCGCATAAAGCACGTGTTCTGTCCCGATTTCGTTACCGCCAGTCACCTGACAAATAGACTCAGCAAATGCTAAAACGTCACTAAGAGCTTTAGATTGTTCTACAAAATGAACTCTGTCAACGTCCGTTAACGGTGATTTCCCAATGGCTAAAACAGCTGCCGCTTCATATTCTTCATAGGCGATTTTAGTTTGGTATTCCGCAAATGTTAGTCCTGCGACTGAGTCATGGATAGCAACCATAGCTAAAAGGACGTGCCAACTTTCTAAATATGGGCTTTCAAAACGCGCTGCTTGGTATTGAGCAACACTGAAAACCTCTTGCATTTTTATCGAATACTCACTCATAAATGGAATCCTTTTCTATCTAATCTTTGTAAAATTTTCCGCAACATACGTGCCCTAATCTCTGGAGCATCTTTGCCAAGAACATCATCCGAAGCTGTTGCTAAAATCAAATTTCCTTCACGTTCAGTAATGATTTTTTCATCAAACAGCAACTGAATCAAATCCGTGAAAACCTGCTCACTAATACGTTCACCAATGTTTGCCATAAGATTACCAAACATTTGATGTTGATCTGAAAAACGCACTCTGGCAATGCGGATATAACCTCCGCCACCACGTTTACTTTCGACAGTATAACCACGACTTTCCGTGAAACGCGTTTTAATCACATAATTAATCTGGCTAGGAACAACTTGAAAGGTATCTGCCAAGTTTGACCGCTTAATTTCGGCAATACCTGATTGGGCAAGTAATTGCTTAATGTATTCTTCAATACTATCAGATGTATTTTTTGCCATTAGCTTCCTCCTTTTCAAGATTAATGACCATTTCCAAATAGACTATCTTTGACTATAACTGACTATCATTATAACAAAAATATCCTTTTTAGGGGAAAATAAGCCCTACTAATTTAGATAAATTTAATATCATCATCTCAAGTTTCATAAAAATAAAGTCAATCACACCAATCCAGTATATTGAGCAAGTAAGAATTGAGTGCATTAACCCACTGTGTACGCTTTGGCAACTCCCCTAATCGCTTGCGAAAGAATGTGCGTTAGCGTATTGTACCAAGTTCTTCTTTTGATTATCGTGCGCAACATAGTAAATCTTGTTGTAATTCACTTTAGCACAGCTATACGTAAAAAATGGATAGAGAAGCATCTTGATGATAATGAAAAATAGTTGTCCTTCTCTGAGACATTGCAAAGTTGTGAGCGATGATAAAAAGTACCTTAGCTTTGGCCGGCAAGGTGCTTTTCTTGTACTCAGATATTACTCTGAAATTCTCCTTGCTGTTGTTATAGCATGAGCTAACATCTCTTGTCAAAGAAAGGCACTCAAATAGTCAATCACACCAATCATGATACTATTTTCAGCCTAAAACAATCACCGAAAGACAGATTTTGGTTGTGTTTGCTCAAGAGATAGGATACAATAAAATCTGTAACAAATGAAAGGTTTCAAGTAAATGAACTATATTATTACATTTTTGATTTCCATGCTTCCTCTTGTAGAACTTCGTGGCGCTGTTCCTTATGCAATCGCCACTGGTATTCCAATGTGGCAAGCACTTATTATCGGCGTTGTCGGTAATATGCTCCCCATCCCAATTATCTTCTTCTTCGCACGTCTGTGCTTGAATGGGAGCAGATAAACCAGTTATCGGTGGTTTCTTTACTTGGTGTTTGAAAAAGGTCACAGCGGTGGTAAAAAACTAGCTGCGACTGCTGGTAACCGTGGACTATTTATCGCCTTATTACTCTTTGTTGGTATCCCCATTCCTGGAACAGAGCCTGGTCCGGAATATTAGCCGCATCAATCCTCGATTGGAACTTCAAACAAAGCGTCGTTGCAGTTATGCTCGGGGTTATCCTCGCAGGACTAATCATGGGAACACTAACAATTCTCGGCTTAGGAGCATTTAGCTAAAAAAGAGCTTAGGAAGCAAACCAAGCTCTTTTAATGTTGTTTTTTATCAACTGTTAGCAAGATTTCTCAAGCATACAAAACCACCTGAGATTTCTATCTCAGATGGTTATTTTATTAGCAAGCTATTCTTATTTGTTAAGTGCTGCTGCCATTGTTGCTGCAACTTCTGATTCAAAGTCGTTAGCTGCTTTTTCGATACCTTCACCAACTTCAAAGCGAGCAAAAGTGATAACTTTAGCATTTACTGAATCAAGGTATTGTTCAACAGTTTTGCTATCATCCATGATGTAAACTTGTGCAAGAAGTGTGTATTGTTGGTCAACTTTAGTGTTATCAAGCATGAAGCGATCCATTTTACCAGGGATGATTTTATCCCAGATTTTTTCTGGTTTGCCTTCTGCTTTTAGTTCTGCCTTGATATCTTCTTCAGCTTGAGCGATTACTTCATCAGACAATTGTGATTTAGAACCGAATTTCAAGTGTGGAAGAGCTGGTTTGTTAACCATTGCACGTGATTCGTTATCTTGATCGATTTTGTGGTTCATTTGAGCTAATTCATCGTGAATGAATTCTTGATCAAGTTCTTCGTATGAAAGAACTGTTGGTTTCATAGCTGCAACGTGCATTGAGATTTGCTTAGCAAGAGCTTCGTCGCCACCTTCAATAACAGTTACAACACCGATACGTCCACCGTTGTGTTGGTATGCACCAAAGTGTTGATCATCAGTTTTTTCGATAAGAGCGAAACGACGGAATGAAATTTTTTCACCGATAGTCGCAGTTGCATTAACATAAGCTGCTTCTAAAGTTTCACCTGAAGTCAAAGTAACTTTAAGTGCTTCTTCGTTATTAGCTGGTTTTTGTTCAGCGATAGCTTTAGCTGTTTCTTTAACCAATTCAACGAATTGTGCGTTTTGAGCAACGAAGTCAGTTTCAGCGTTAACTTCAACAACTGCTGCAACGTTACCGTCAACATAAAGGCCAGTCAAACCTTCAGCGGCTACGCGGTCAGCTTTTTTAGCTGCTTTAGCCATACCTTTTTCGCGAAGCAATTCAATTGCTTTTTCCATGTCACCATCAGTTTCAACAAGTGCTTTTTTAGCGTCCATGACACCAGCACCTGATTTTTCGCGCAATTCTTTTACTTGAGCTGCAGTAATTGCCATTTTTATGTCCTCCAAGATTTTTTATTTCCAAAATAATAAAACGAGACAGAGCGGTTTGCTTTCTGCCCCGTTTTAAAGCATATCAAAGACTGTTAAGCCTTAAAATCTTATTCGTTGTCGCCTTCTACAACTTCAACAATTTCTTCGATTGAGTCAGCTTGTGCTTCTGATGCAAAATCAACATCTGCATCTTCACCTTGACGTCCTTCGATAACAGCATCAGCCAATTTAGATGTAATCAATTTAACGGCACGGATAGCGTCATCGTTTGCTGGGATGATAACATCGATATCATCTGGATCAGCGTTTGTATCAACCATTGCAACAACAGGGATACCAAGTTTTTTAGCTTCTTTAACAGCGATTTGTTCTTTGTGTGGATCAACAACGTACATTACGTCTGGGATACGAGGCATATCTTCGATACCACCCAAGAATTTTTCAAGACGAGCACGTTGTTTGTTAAGAAGAGCAACTTCTTTCTTAGGAAGAACTTCAAAAGTTCCATCTTCTTCCATGCGTTTGATTTCTTTCAAACGAGCGATACGTTTTTGGATAGTATCCCAGTTTGTAAGAGTTCCACCCAACCAACGGTGGTTGATGTAGTATTGACCAGCACGTTCTGCTTCTTCTTTAACAGCATCAGCAGCTTGCTTTTTAGTACCAACAAACAAGATAACAGCGTCGTTAGCAGCTGCATCACGAACGAATTCGTAAGCTACATCAGCCATTTTTACAGTTTGTTGAAGGTCAATAACGTGGATACCGTTACGTTCTGTGAAGATGTATTTAGCCATCTTAGGGTTCCAGCGACGAGTTTGGTGACCAAAGTGAACACCAGCCTCAAGAAGTTGTTTCATTGAAATTACTGCCATGAGTAGTTTCTCCTTTTTTATAATGTTTTTTCCTCTCCCAGACTTCATCTTGCAAACCCACCCATAAAGAGCAACAGGTTCACAATACATCCAGAATGAGTATTTGTTGCATAAAACAACTGTTATAGTTTACCATAAAACCCCTATTTTGACAAGTCAAATGCAACCTTAAAAAAGCTTTTCTTTAAAGTATTTTGGCACTACCTCCTATCATTAAATCTCTGCCATAATAAATTCTTATTTCCTTATCACAAAAACAAAAGCCCGACAGAGTCGGGCTTTTGGCGTAAACACATTATATAAAGGCGGTAGACGGATTTGAACCGACGATCAAGCTTTTGCAGAGCCGTGCCTTACCACTTGGCTATACCGCCATAACAAATAATATTCTACCTTAAAATCTAAGCGGCGTCAAGTAAATTTCTTAAATTCTGAACTTATCTACCAATCTATTTCCCTTGTAAAATACGGCATTTATGCTATAATACTAAAAATCTTTGGAGGTGTTTTATGAAAAAACTAAGTCCTAACAGTCATATTCGCGTACTCAGTCCGTCAGATTCAATTGCTCGCTTGGGTGGATTTGAAGCCAATCTTTCTGCCAAAGAAACGTTAGAAAATCTAGGATTTCGTGTGTCATTTTCAGAACATTATTTAGAATCTGATATGCTCGATTCTTCTTCAATCGAAAGTCGCGTCGCTGATTTACACGCTGCCTTTTTGGATGACTCTGTCGACGCCATTTTGGCTACCATTGGTGGCTTTAATTCTAATGAGTTATTACCCTATCTTGACTATGACTTAATTACCAAACACCCCAAAATTATCTGCGGTTATTCTGATTCAACAGCTTTTTTAAATGCTATCTATGCTAAAACTGGAATGCTGACATACATGGGACCTTCATATTCTAGTTTTAAAATGAAAGAAGGTCAAGATTACCAGAGCAAGGCTTGGTTAAATGCCATGACAAAATCAGCTTATGACCTTGTTCCAAGTCAGGAGTGGTCAAGCGACCCTTGGTATGACCCAACACAACCACGTCATTTTATGCCAACAGAATGGAAAATTTACAACGCAGGGAAAGCTTCTGGCACCATTATTGGTGGAAATTTATCTACTTTTGGACTTCTTCGCGGAACACCTTACACCCCTCAAGTCAACGATTATGTCCTTTTCTTAGAAGAGGCAGAAGAAGATGACTATCATGATTTTGATCGCAATTTAGCAGCCATTTTACAAGCTTACCCCAATCCAAAAGCGGTGCTTATCGGACGCTTCCCAAAGGAATGCCAAATGACACCCGAAATATTAACCTATATCCTAGACAAGCACCCACTTCTTAAAACCATTCCTGTCATGTATGACCTTGATTTTGCCCACACTCAGCCACTCTTTACAATCACTATCGGCGCACAAGCAAGCATTGACACTGATACTTTGAGTATTCACATCGAGGAATAAATACCCTAAAAAAGAATAATTAAAATATTTTCATTTGCAGATTTGTAAATAAAGCGATTTCACCAATTCCTCTGCTAAAATGAGGTTATAATCTATGGAGGAAATCTACTATGCTGAAACGCTTATTTAATTTATTACCTATTCTTATCTTTTTGCTTTTGCCACTTATTTTATAAGCAACCCTTACTAATAAACTTTAAAATAAACTCTTTTCATGACACAAAAAAAGCCAAGCAAAAATGCTCAGCTTCAAACTTTTTCAACAAATCACCAAATGATAACGCGGTCTTCTGGTGCGCGCCACATTGGGTCACCTGCTTTGATGTCAAATTCTGTGTGGAATTCATCAAAGTTTGTCAATGTAACATTGGTACGAAGTTTTCCTGGTGCATGAACGTCAATGCTTGCTAACATTTGCATATATTCATCACGCGCTTTCATGCGCCAAATCGTTGCAAAGTTGATGAAGAAATCACGTGCTGAGAAATCCTCGTCTTGTTTTGCGGCTTCGAGTGCACAAGCCACACCACCAAGGTCAGCCACATTTTCAGAAACGGTTAATTTACCATTGACTTTCGCACCATATGAATCTAAACCGTCAAATTGGTCAACGATTTTATCTGTACGTTCTGTAAAGGCTTGGTAATCAGCTTCTTTCCACCAGTTATTGAGGCTACCATGTTCATCAAATGATGCACCGTTGGTATCAAAAGCATGTGAAATTTCATGGGCAATAACCGCACCAATACCACCATAGTTAGCAGATGAACTTTGTTCTAAACTGTAAAATGGGGCTTGTAAGATCGCCGCTGGAAAGACAATCTGATTTTGTTGTGGGTCATAGTAAGCATTAACCATATGGGCAGGCATATGCCATTCACTACGGTCAACAGGCTTGTTCCATTTGCTCCAGCTATGTGCGATTGAAATTTTAGCAAGGTTTTGCGCATTTTCAACTAATGACAACGAGTCATCAATGATTTTCTTAGCATAAGTTTCTGGCAATTTTTCAGGATAACCAATGTGTGGTGTAATGACGTTTAATTTAACAATGGCTTTATCACGTGTTTCTTTTGCTAACCAATCTGCTGACGTCAAACGTTTCTTGTAAACATCAATCATTGTCGCTACTTTATGTTCCACGTCGGCTTTGGCTTCTGGAGAGAATTTTTGCCCAGCATACCAAAGACCAAGTGCTTGGTTATAAGGGCCCGAAGCTAAATAGTAAGATGCTTTTTTCTTATCCATAGCTTGTGGTGTCCCTGAAAGCGCACGACCATAAGCACCTGAAAGCACACGAATGTCATCTGTTAAGTAACCGTTAAACGCCCCCGTAGCTGATAAAACCAAATCCGCCTTTAGCAAATCCCAGTTCTTTTCTGAATAATAGTCAGCAGCAAACTCTGTCCAGAAACGTTCTTCAGGAACAATCACTTTGTCAGGAATTTCTCCCAAAATTTGCGTGAAAATAGCATCCAAAGGCAATTCTGGTGCTAATTTTGTAAAATCAGCAATCATATGGGTGATAAAGTTTGACGTATTCAGAAGATTCTTCACGTGACAAAACATATTTAGCGACTTTGGCATCTAATGCAATCACCTTGTCAAGCAAGTCTTTCGTTTCTTCAGCTGAAAACCAAATTTTGGCAATAATTCTTCTTGCATTTGGCGCCAGATAGCTAGTAATTCTTTACCTTTTTCATTATCTTCGGCATAGTAAGTCGTATCAGGCAAGATTGTTCCAGGAGCTTCTGCCAAAGAACATTGAGCTGCGCATTCATGAAATCTGGGGCAACACCAAGCGGAAATTCATTTGGTTTTCCTGCCATTTCAAAATCTGCAATTTTGCCTGCAAATTCAGCAAAAGAATCCAAGTTTTTGTATTCTTCGATCAATGGAAGAACTGGCGCGACACCAACTTCTTCACGTTTATCATAATCTGAAGTCATACGATGAAACTTGATATAGTTTTGTAAAATACTATCCTCTGGTACATCTTCGCCGCTAAGCCATTTATCTGTTGTCGCCAACATTAAGTCTTCAATCTCATCGGCTAAATCTGAAAAACCACCTGTACGTGGTTTATCATCAGGAATAACGGCTGTTTTTTCCCATTCGCCATTGACAGCATCATAAAAATCGTCTTGATATCGAGTCATAAAAAATCTCCTTTAATTTATTAGAACCATTTTATCAAAAAAAGGTGAGAATAGCAGATATAAAGCACATTTGTCAGAAATTAAATAACAGACTTTCTGACACTTTTTTGCTATACTTAGAGCAAGGAGGCAACTATGACTAAAAAACATTATAATTGGGCAACCCTGGGAACTGGTGTCATTGCTAATGAATTAGCGCAAGCACTTCAACAACAAGGGCGAAAACTCTATTCTGTTGCTAACCGCACTTATGATAAGGGGCTAGCTTTCGCTGAAAAATATGGCATTGACAAAGTTTATCAAACTATTGATGAGGTATTTGACGACCCTAACGTAGATATTATTTACATCTCAACGCCACACAATACACACATTAACTTTTTGCGCAAAGCCCTAGCAAACGGCAAACACGTCTTATGTGAAAAGTCAATTACGCTTAACGCTGACGAATTGGACGAAGCTATCAAGCTAGCTGAAGAAAATCACGTCATTTTAGCAGAAGCCATGACCATTTTCCATATGCCAATTTACCGCAAACTTTCAGAAATCATTGCGACTGGAAAACTCGGTGAATTGAAGCTCATTCAAATGAATTTTGGCAGCTACAAAGAATACGATATGACAAACCGTTTCTTTAATCGTCAGTTAGCTGGCGGTGCACTTCTTGATATTGGTGTCTATGCTCTTTCTTTTGTCCGTTGGTTTATGACATCAACGCCGACTCAAATTGCTTCCCAAGTAAAACTAGCTCCGACAGGAGTCGATGAACAAGCTGGGATTTTGCTAACTAACAGCCAAGGCGAAATGGCAACTCTGACGTTAAGCCTTCACGCCAAACAACCAAAACGTGGAACAATCGCCTACGATAAAGGTATATCGAACTTTACGAATACCCTCGTGGGCAAAAAGCGGTGATTACATATACCGAGGACGGACATCAAGAAGTCATCGAAGCTGGAAGTACCGCACTCGCTCTTTCCTACGAAGTCGCTGACATGGAAAATGCCATTTCTGGTCAAGAAAATGCCATGCACCTCGACTACACCAAAGACGTCATGGACATTATGACAAAACTCCGCAAAGACTGGAACCTCACTTACCCAGAAGAAGAATGACAACACACAAAATGAGCAGGGAAATCTCCCCGCTCTTATATTTTCACCCAACAGATTCGCCTCAAAGTGCTATAATAAGCCTTAAAGAGAGAGTTAGAAGGGGATAAAATGGAAACTACACATACCAACCGAAAAAATGTGATTATTCGTTATGCTTGTTTAGTACTATTTATCATCCTTATGGGTATTGACATCTTTTTGGGAAAATCATTGTCTAGCGGAGTATCTAAACTGCTTATTTGCACATCATGTCTTGCTATTCTTGGCATGATTATCGCTGGTTATCGGTATGAATGTGATAAGTTTGCCCAAACAGACGACTTGACGCGTATCAGAACGCTCGGTGTTTCCATTAATCCACATAGCCGTCTTGGAAAAATCAGCTACGGTTTAGCCATTGTATTGATAATTACCATTCTGGTCATTATCCTGCTTGCTTGATAAATTTTCTTGATAAATGGCAAGTGTTTGATAAGGTTTTAAAGTGATTTTTTCAGAAAGGTTTGTTTCTGGATAATTGCTTAACAAAATTTGTCCTGACTGATAAGCTTCTGGCAAATCAAGCTCAACTTCTTTAGCAAAAAAATTATTCAACACCAACAACTGTTTTCCGTCAAAATGACGTTCAAACGCATAAATATAAGAATTATCTTGATAAGCTGACTGATAACTTCCTTCCGCAATAATTGGTAAGTCTTTTCTAAGACGAATCAATTGTTGATAGAAAGTGAAGATTGGTCCGCTTTTTTCATTTTCAACATTAATGTCACGATACGTTTTACCAACTTTCAACCATGGTGTGCCTGTTGAAAATCCCGCATTCTCTGAAGCATCCCATTGCATCGGCGTACGGCTATTGTCACGTGATTTTGCTTGAATAATGGCAAATGCTTCCGCTTCTGTCTTGCCTGATGTCAGTAATTCTTGGTAAGCATTTAAACATTCAACATCAACATAATCAGCCATGCTGTCATAATCTGGATCGAGCATACCAATTTCTTCGCCCATGTAAATATATGGTGTACCACGAGACAAATGAATAGCTGCCGCTAACATGGTCGATCCCTCATTACGGAAGTTTTTAACATCTATGAAACGATTAATCGCACGAGGTTGGTCATGATTATTCCAGAAAAGTGCTGACCAGCCACCACCCTCACTCATTTTTTCACCCCAAGTGTGGAAAAGGTTTTTTAATTCTTCAAAATCAAATGATTTTAATGTCCATTTTTGACCATTTTCGTAGTCAACCTTAAGATGATGAAAATTGAAAACCATATCCAATTCATGACTGTCAGGGGTGCTATACTGGATACAATTTGGAACGTCTGTAAAACTCATTTCACCAACCGTCATGCTATCGTCATCTTGACCAAATGTCGCTTGATTTAACATTTTCAAATAATCGTGCGCAATCGGACGGTCTGTGTATTCAGGTTTACCATCAAAAGCAGTATTATCTTTCAGCTCTTCATCTTTACCAATTAGATTAATCACATCGAAGCGAAATCCCTTGACACCTTTTTCACGCCAGAAATTAACCACCTTGAACAATTCCTCACGCACATGCGGATTGCGCCAATTCAAGTCAGCTTGTGTAATGTCAAACAAATGCAAATAATATTTGCCAGTATCACCAAATGGTGCCCAAGCATTGCCACCGAACTTTGAAACCCAATTCGTCGGCGTATCACGTAAAATGAAGAAATCTTGATAATATTTGTCCCCAGCTAAAGCTTTTTGGAACCATTCATGCTCTATTGAACAATGATTCAAAACCATATCAAGCATTAATTCAATGCCATGTTCCTTAGCTTTTTGACTAATTCTTCAAAATCAGCCATTGTCCCAAATAAGGGATTGACCGCTGTGTAATCTGAAATATCGTACCCATTATCACGTTGAGGACTTGGATAGAAAGGGTTGAGCCAGATGACATCAACACCTAATTCTTCCAAATAGGGTAATTTTTCAATAATCCCACGTAAATCCCCTACGCCATTGCCTGTCGTATCTTTATAAGATTTTGGGTAAATCTGATAAACGACTTTTCTCTTATCAAATGCCAATTTTTGCTCCTTTATCACAATTTACTTGCTGTAAAAATCGCTTCCCCACGCGCAACATCACACGGCAATTCTCGTGTAACATCCGTCTGGAAATCATTTTGATTGGTCACAATAACAGGTGTCACCACAGGATAGCTAGCCGCTTGAATAGCTGCCATGTCAAAACTAATCAAAGCATCACCAACCGACACTCTATCACCTTGCTTAACATGAGCCGTAAAGCCGTCTCCGTCAAGATTTACCGTGTCCATACCGATATGCATCAGCAATTCAAGACCTTCATCTGAAACCAAACCAATCGCGTGTTTTGTTGGGAAAAGAACTGACACTACACCGTCAACTGGCGCAACCAATTCTCCTTCTGTCGGTTCAATCACAACACCTTGTCCCATAACACCTTGGGCAAAAACAGGTTCTGGTGCTTCACTCAAATTTTTAGCGCGTCCTGCAAGCGGACTTTGGATAGAAATCACTGTTCCTGCAGGCACTTCCGCATCCTTTTTAGCCTCAACAACTACCTGAACTTGTGAATTTTCATCTGACTTCACTTCATCTTCAGCTTTTGTCAAGAAACCAACACGACGGAAAATAAATGTCAAAACAAATGGAATAACAATTGCAATCACCATATCAATGGCAAATAAGCCATGTATTTTGCTTGAATCGAAAGAATACCTGGCAAACCACCGATACCAATCGCATTAGCGTGATATTGAAACTTGTACAGAATAGCCCTGCAATACCTGAACCAATCATCCCTGCAACAAATGGGTAAACATACTTCAAGGTAACCCCAAAAAAGTGCTGGTTCTGTGACACCAAGATAAGCTGAAATCGCTGCTGGCAATGAAATTTGAGCTTCACGTTCATCATGACGATTCATCACATAAAACGCCAAAACAGCAGAACCTTGAGCAATATTTGACAAAGCAATCATTGGCCAAAGCCCAGTACCACCAGCATCCGCAATCAATTGTGTATCAATCGCATTAGTCATGTGGTGTAAACCAGTAATAACAAGTGGCGCATAAAGTGCACCGAAGATAGCACCAAAGAGCCATTTCACAGGACCAGTCAATCCAGCAAGTACCACTGCCGAAATACCTTTACCAATTGTCCAACCAATCGGACCAAGCACCGTATGTGCCAAAATCAATGCTGGAATCAATGATAGAAACGGCACAAAAATCATCGAAATCACTTCTGGAATATGCTTACGCCAGAACCGTTCCAGGTAAGCCAAAGACAACCCTGCCAACAGCGCTGGAATAACTTGAGCTTGGTAACCAATCTTTTGAACCGTAAAGAAACCAAAATCCCAAGTCCAGTTTGCCGCAATTTCAGCAGCTGATGTGCTGGCAACATTATAAGCATTTAACAGTTGGTTTGGAGAAATCAAACAAATCCCCAGAACAATCCCCAGAATCTGGCTAGTTCCCATTTTACGTGTCACAGACCAGACGATTCCTACTGGTAAATAGTGGAAAATCGCTTCACCTGGCAGCCACAAAAATGAGTTCACACCAGACCAAAATTGAGAAACCTCAACAATCGTCTTACCATTCAATGCTGACCATTCAACACCTTCAAGAATATTACGAAAACCTAAAATCAAACCACCAACGATAATCGCTGGAATGATAGGTGTAAAAATTTCCGCCAACATTGCAAGCGCACGTTGTAACCAATTTTGATTTTTCTGCGCAGCTGATTTAGCCGCTTCTTTTGATACCCCTTCGATACCAGAAACCGCTGTAAAATCATTATAAAAAATAGGAACATCATTTCCGATAATTACTTGGAATTGCCCTGCATTTGTAAATGTCCCCTTAACCGCAGGGATGGCTTCCAAACGCTTAACATCCGCCTTACTCTCATCATTTAAAACAAAACGCATCCGCGTCGCACAATGCGTTACCGCCGCAATATTTTCTTTCCCGCCGATAGCTTCAAGCATTTCACGGGCATCTCTTTCAAATTTTCCCATATGTCTTCGGTAAAACCGACTCCTTTGTTAGTCTATAAATAGTTGCTAGCTTTATTTACAAGGTTATTGTAATCGTTTCCTATTTTGTCTGCAAGTTGTTTGCTGTAAATAAGCACATTTTTTCTTGATTTTTTCCAAGTCATATGGTAATTTAAAAACAACTTTATAAAACTAAAGGAATTTCTCAACATAACTCATGAAAAAATACGAACAAATCTTTAAAGACCTTGAACACGATATTACCTCTGGCATTTACCAAGCTGGTGACTATCTCCCCACCGAAAACGAGCTAACCCAAACCTACCATATGAGCCGTGACACTATCCGCAAAGCGCTTAGTCTCCTTGCTGAAGCAGGCTCATCCAGAAAATTCATGGTTCTGGCTCTCAAGTCATCAAACACGAGCAGATTGATTTTCCCGTTTCACAGCTCACAAGCTATAAAGAACTGGTCGATGCTCACCATATCAATTCCAAAACCAATGTCATTGCCATTGATAAACTTATCGTTGATGAAAAATTAGCTGCGCTGACAGGTTTCAAGAAAAATAACCTTGTCTGGCGAATCATTCGCCAACGTGTCGTTGACGGCACCGCTTCTGTCCTTGACATTGATTATTTAGACAAAAAAATCGTGCCAAATATGACACGAGAAATCGCCGAACAATCCATTTACGATTACCTTGAAAACCAACTCCACCTCATCATCGCTTTCGCTCAAAAAGAAATCACCATTGACCAGCTAACTGACCGTGACAAACTACTCCTTGACATCGGTGCCGAACACCACGTTGTCTCTGTCAAATCAAAAGTTTACCTCGCCAACAAACACCAATTCCAATTCACCGAAAGCAGACACAAACTCGAAAAATTCCGCTTCGTTGACTTCGCAACCCGAAAACCACAGTAACACGTGACACCTATTTGAGAATAAAAAAACGCAGTCTCTCCCATATCTCGAAAGTTTTGAAATACCTTGGATTTCCTGCTGAACTGTCAGCCCTACCACTCACAGCGCCTAAGGGGATTATCAAAAAGAAACTAGTTACAAATAATTATTGTTACTAGCCAATTTCAGAATGATTTGTGAACGAAGCGAGCACAAAACGATACTTACTGCTGTTCACATAGCCTGAACCTAGAAATTGAAAAGCGAAAAAGCTAAGAAAGGCATTAAAAATTTTCTTCAATCAAAAAGCAGCTGGATATAAAATGTCCAGCTGCTTTTGCATTAATGTCGTAATCTGCGGTAAACATTTACCACCAATAAAAGCACGATTAGAATAAATATTACAAGGAATGGTGCAACCATCAAAGGTTTTACCTGAGAAGTAACACCATTAAGTGATTTTAAATTATTAATTTTGAAACTCGAACTATCAGCAGCAATTGTGAATGAAGAAGTAATATCAGTTTTTTCAGTACCATTTACAAGGTAGACCTTGGTATCTTTATTGTAAGTTAAACCAGTTGAAAGTGTATCTGATAATTCAAGATAGTATTCATCATACGAAGCAAGATTATCCGGTAATGTAGCAGTCAATTGGAAAGGTACTGAATCGTTAATATCGTAATCAGCAGAATCTTGCCAACCAGTAGTTTCACCAGTTGTATCGTTAATATCTTTTAGATTTTTCTCAACAGTTGGAACACTTGTCCTAGATTCTACAAATTTCATCTCCTATAATCGTGAATTTATCCGCTCACTTGTCGAAAGTAGACATTTCTCGCTTTTAACTGCAAAATTTAATAACAAATCGCCCTTAGGTAACAATGTATTACGAAGCACACATTAGTCACTCTTTATGTTCTCACAAGTTTATAACTACATGTTATAGTAGCATCAAAAAGCCTAACATAGACAACGGACCTAACCCCAAGAATTAGACAAGAATCTAACAATTGGGGTTAGGTTTATTATACGTGTTAGGCTTTTATTCATGAAATTTTCTGTGGACAAGTCAAAGTATTCTGCAAATACGTAAAAAAGCCGAAAATCACCAGCTTTTTTACACAGATATCAACACTTATTCACAACCTGTGGATAAGTATGGTTATACATTGGGGATAACTTGTGTATAAATACCTAAATAATCCTATAATATCAATATTTATCACTACTCCACAAAATTTGAAAACACCTTGTTGATAACTCATTTTTTCACAAGAAGAAGTTACCTCAAAACTTACTAGAAACCTTACCCTAAAGGGAGTTCTAAGATTTTCACAAAAAAAGAGTTGTGTACTTTTCCACAGCTATTATTCTTGACTAAACTTCCACAAGTTAGGAGAAATTGCCCAAAATTTACTCTTTTCTGTGCTATTTTTCGTTACCTATGGCTTAAATTTACTATTTTTCTACTCATTTTGCGGTTCAAAACAAAAAAAAGAAAGAACCCCACTAGCGGAGTTCTTTCAGGAGATTATGAAAAAGAAAAGTTTTAGGATTGTTTACAGTATATAAAGACTTGCTTAAACTTACCTTAAGCTAAAAAATTATTTTTCCGAATAAGGATAGCCCAAATGTTCATAAGCTTTTTCAGTTGCCACACGACCAGTACGAGTGCGCATAATAAAGCCTTTTTGAATCAAATACGGCTCATACATATCCTCAACAGTATCACGCTCTTCAGCGATATTAACGGATAGCGTTCCTAAACCGACAGGACCACCGTTATAAACCTCAATCATGGTACGCAAAATTTTCTGGTCAATGTAATCAAGCCCTCATGGTCAACATCTAACATCGTCAATGCTTTATCGGTAATATCTTTTGTGATAATACCATCTCCCATAATTTGGGCGTAATCACGTACACGTTTTAAGAGACGATTAGCAATACGAGGTGTTCCACGACTACGTCGTGCCAATTCTTGGGCAGCTTCATGGACAATTTCCATTTCAAAAATATCTGCCGTGCGTTCAACAATTTCTGTCAAATCTTCAACGTCATAGTATTCCATATGCCCAGTAATGCCAAAACGAGCACGTAAAGGATTAGAAAGCATACCAGCACGTGTTGTCGCACCAATCAGGGTAAACGGCGGTAAATCCAAGTGAACACTACGACTAGTCTCGCCATTGCCAATCATGATGTCAATATAAAAATCTTCCATGGCGCTATAAAGTACTTCTTCCACAGCCATTGGCATACGATGAATTTCGTCAATAAAAAGCACATCACCAGGTTCCAAATCATTCAAGATAGCAACCAAATCACCAGCTTTTTCGATAGCAGGTCCAGATGTCTGTTTTAAATTCACCCCTAATTCATTAGTAATCACAAATGCCATTGTCGTTTTACCAAGACCTGGAGGTCCAAACAATAGCACATGGTCCAAAGACTCGTCACGTAATTTTGCTGCCTCAATAAAGATTTTTAGCTGATTTTTAACCTTATCTTGTCCGATATATTCTTTTAAAAACTGAGGACGAAGCGTGCGCTCCGCAAATTCCTCATCACCCATAATATCATTATCTAAAATTCTGCTCATACCCTTATTATACCAAAACCAAGACCTACAGTGAATTGTTTAACTAGGAAATCCCACTAATACAATGATAACCAGCAATTTTATTAATAAAAAAAGATCGAAGAATAAATTTTCTTCAATCTCACTTCCTTAAATTAAATCATCACGGCTGACTTGTTCAAACTTTTGGTCACCGTCATTTAATTTATCCCAAATGACAACCTCACCAGCTTTCAACGACTTTTGAACGTCAATGATACGTTGATTAGAAGAACCACGGAATTGCAACATTAAATTTTTCTTGGTAATATCAAAACGTCCGTCAACCAAAATATCGATTAAGCTAAGCATTTCCAGCTTATCTGGCGTTTCTTGCATCATTTCTTCCCATGTATAACCTGTCCAAGACCAAATGTCCTTTTCAGGCAATTCACGACGCACACGTTTGATTAATGGCAACAGAATCCCCGTATTAAGAAATGGTTCACCACCAAGAAGCGTTAGCCCTTGAACATAAGGTTGTGCCAAATCAGCCATGATTTGCTCTTCAAGCTCTTGTGTATAAGGCATACCAGCCTTGAAAGACCACGTTGCCGCATTGTAGCAGCCTTTACAGTGAAACATACACCCAGAAACATAAAGAGAATTGCGTACACCCTCACCGTCAACAAAGTTAAAAGCTTTGTAGTCAATGATTCGTCCTTGACTTAATTCCTCTGACTTCCATTCACCAGGCTCGGGAGTATTCCAATTTTTTTCTTCCATCCTAGCCTCTTTCTAGTTTTAATTTCCACTTATCCACAGGTTATTCTTCATCCAAATTTATCCAATAACGCTCGGTTGACTCACGGACATCCTCTAAACACCACCATTGCCAAAATCACTTTTCGGCTAGCAATATTATCCATGTGACAAGTTACCAAAGCTTGCTTGATATTTTTCTTTTTTAGCTTCTAGTAAACCTAGATGAAGCTGTTCCTTAGCCAATCCCTTATGACGCTCTGACGGACGAATCGAATACCCAATATGTCCCCCCTTATTTAAAAGATTATCATTTAGACGTAAACGTAAATGCAAAAATCCTAGAGCCCTTCCGTTATCACCAAAAGAAACAAATTGAATCGCTGGAACAAACGTTGACGGCACATCAATACCAATTTCACTTAATTGATTTCTTTCAATCCAGTCCTCATAAACAAAGTTATCCACAGACCAAAAACCGCCATCATGAGCAGATTGACTTGCCTCAAATTCTTTCATCATGTCAATAACAGCTGCTTTATCTGATAATTCAGGTCTTCGTAATTGCATAAACGGTACCTCTATTTGCTTTTCTTTTTAGCTTTTTCTAAAAACTGCGCTTTCAACTGATTAACACGCGTTTTTTTGTCAGTTTTCACATTTTGAATGTTTTTCGTGAAAACGTTCAACTTGTTGCATACCCTTATAATCTAACTGATATTTTCCCATATGCTTTCCTTTCATTAAACTATCTATTTAATACAATAAAGAAGCTGGGACAAATGTCTCCAGCTTCAATATGTCCTGAAACTGTCTAAACCATATTTATTAACGCGTTTCCATATTTGATATAAGTGATAAGAAGTCTCAAACAAGGAAAATGACTCGTTTAAAATAAGCAGGAAAAACTCCCGAATTGACAGGTTGGTGACTTTGTCAAGAACTGAGAGCCCTGTTTATTTTCCCATTTTAAGCTTTATGTTTGCTTGTAATCACCAGGATTTTTAATTGTTGAACCGTTCATGTGTTTCACACGAGCAGAAATTTCTTTGTGACGACCATTAACCATTGGACGGGCTTGTGGGTTTCCAAGATATCCACAAGTACGTTTAACAACATCTACTGTTTTCGGGTCGCTGTTACCACAGTTTGGACAAACGAAACCACGTTCAGTTGGTGTAAAGTCACCTTCAAATCCACAGCTATAGCAACGATCAATTGGCGTATTTGTTCCAAGGTAACCAACACGGCTGTAAGCATAATCCCAAACAGCTTCTAGAGCTTTTGGATTTTGTTGAAGAACTGGGTATTCACAGTAATGGATAAAGCCACCTGTTGCACCAGCTTCTGGATAAGCTTTTTCAAAGTCTAATTTTTCAAATGGTGTTGGATCCTTACGAACATCATAGTGGAATGAATTTGTGTAGTATTCTTTATCTGTAATGTCTTTAACGATACCGAATTTTTCTGTGTCAAGACGGCAGAAACGGTCTGTCAAGCTTTCAGACGGTGTTGAATAGATTGAGAAATGATAATCAAATTCATCTGACCATTCTGTACACAATTTTTTCATCTTACGAATGATATCAACTGTGAATTCTTTGGCTTCTGGGTTTGTTTCCCATTCTGGACCATAAAAGACTGTACCAACTTCGTAAAGTCCGATATAACCAAGTGAAACCGTTGCACGGCGATGACGGAAAAGTTCATCAACATTATCATATCTGCCGAGACGTTTACCAAAAGCACCGTATTGGTAAAGAATTGGCGCATTTGCTGGTGTCGCTTCTTTAACACGTTCTACACGGTAAACAAGTGCATCTTTAGCAATGCCCATACGTTCGTTGAAGATTTCCCAGAATTTATTGATGTCGCCATTTGATTCCATGGCAATACGTGGAAGATTTACAGTCACAACACCAAGGTTCATACGACCTGAGTTAACTTCGACACCATTTTCATCTTTCCAACCTTGTAAGAATGAACGACATCCCATTGGCGCTTTAAATGAACCTGTCAATTCAACGATTTTATCGTATGAAAGAACATCTGGATACATACGTTTTGTTGCACATTCCAAAGCTAATTGTTTAATATCATAGTTTGGCGTCCCCACTTCAAGGTTCAAACCACTCTTCAAAGTGAAGATAAGTTTAGGAAAAATAGCTGTACGATGTTCACTACCAAGACCTTTAATACGGATAGTTAGGATAGCTTTTTGGATTTCACGTTCAAACCAGTTTGTTCCCAAACCAAATCCAAGAGAAGTAAATGGTGTTTGTCCGTTTGATGTAAACAACGTATTGATTTCGTATTCAAGACTTTGCATAGCATCATAAATGTCTTTTTTCGTTTTTGTACAAGCATAATCTTCACGACGGTTTTCTGCTACCCAATCTTGAGCATCTTTAAGATGTTTTTTATAGTTAAGCTCAGCATATGGTGCCAAAAATTCATCGATACGGTCCGCTGTACAACCACCATATTGGCTTGACGCAACATTCGCAATGATTTGTGAAATTTGCGCGGTTGCAGTTTGGATAGATTTTGGACTTTCTACCTCAGCATTACCAATCTTGAAGCCATTTGCAAGCATACCCTTGAAATCAATCAAACAGCAGTTTGTCATTGGAGTGTACGGGCTGTAATCAAGGTCATGATAATGAATATCACCTTTTTGGTGAGCATTGGCAACATGAGCTGGCAGCATTTTAAGACCAATTGATTTACCAACAATACCTGCAGTCAAGTCACGTTGAGTATTAAAAACTTCACTATCTTTGTTGGCGTTTTCATTAACGACAGTTTGATCTTTGTTCAATAGTTTATCAATCGTAAAATTGATGTCTGTCGCTTGAGAGCGCGCAAAATCACGTTTTGTACGATAATTAATATATTCTTGTGCAATCGCATATTCATTTGCTTCTAGAAGCTCATGCTCAACGATATTTTGAATTTCATAAATTTTGACATTATCTTTGAAGCGATCAAAAATTTCAGCAATGATGTTATCTGAAATAGTTTCCAATTTTGCTTCAACAACTGGTGACATTTTTGTCACATTAATACTTGCTTTTACTAAAGCATTATAAATTTTATCTGCATCAAAGTTTACAGAACGTCCATCACGTTTGATAACTTTAACAGCTGGTTGAGTCGCAATTGTTTCTTTTTCTAATGTAATCATATGAACACTCCTTCTCACTCGTCTATTATAACACGTAAGAAAAAAAAAATCAATATCTTGTGGTCGTTTTTTTATTAGACCACAAGATATTGCGTTTATCCTCTATTTTTTATGATAGACGGTAAAGCCTGATACACCGCTGATTGAGACCTCTTCATAGTTTGAAGAAATATCATTTTTTTATTGTATCAGAAATTTTTTTCATCATTATTAACAACAATATACGACGCTAGATTTTGTAATAATTCATCTTCTAATGTTTTTTCATTAGATGTTTTAGTCGTATTCACAACAGGCGATGTAAATTGTGAACTGCTTGCTAACTGACTCTCAATCCCAACCTTAGATGATGTGTCCCAAACGTAAATCGTATCATCACTAGATGTTTGCTTCTTCAAATAGCTTGCAATCGTTGAACGCTCACTATCAGTACTAGCTGACAAAAGATGAGAAACCACAGGTTGTCCCACACCAATGACAAGCACCAAAATCGGCAAATAAAGATGACAACTTAGATATAATCCAAAAATACCATTGTCACCACAAGATGATTTCTTACGACGATGTGATATTTTCGTCAAGCTGCGTTGATAACGTTCACCCAATGCCATTGCGGTTAACAACAAACCAAAAGGCAATACTGTTAACAAATGATAGAAATGATAACTTTGTGACAAAAGGTCCATAACTAAGAAGCCTAAGAAAACAAGGAAGATAAGCCATTTAGATACCTTGTCACTAGCTCCCTTAGTGATTTTTCCAAAAGTAAGCGCACCAAGTAAAATCCCTGAAACTAGAGCTACAACAACTTGGAATAGCAATGTCAAGATAAAATTACTATCATTTGTCGCAAAATACGTAAATTGATAAACAATTGCTTGAGAAATATAGGATGACAACACCTGCAAATTCAGGATAAAGTAACCAACTGTGTAAAAGACAAGAATTGTTCCGAAAATGATACACAATAATTGATATAATCCTCGAGCAAAATGCTTTTGTGTTAAATTATAAACGATAATGGTTAGGAAAGAAAGCCCCCAGAACACCAAAGTACGTGGCTCTAAAAGCATTGCTGCTGCGCCAGCAAATCCATAAAGGATAAAGGCTTCGTCTTTAATGATATCCGCAAAATATTTTGTTAGGAACCACAAAGATACCATAACAAATGGCGTCGCAAATTGGATAGGATACAAACCACCAAAACCAAGAGCAACGTTTAATAGGTAAAAAATACCACTAAAAGCAACTGCTACACGTTGGCTACTAGTAAAGTAATTAACCAATTTATAGAAATAGATTCCTGATAAGTAGAACGTTACAATTTGAATTGGCACCAACCACAACGTAGAACCAAGATAGTAAGCCAAAGCAATCAAAGCATAATAAAGGAAGCCACCTGTCGCAAACATATCTGTAAACGGAAGTTGTCCTTTGGTAAACATTAAACCAATGTAAAGGTTTTGAGATTGCACACTATTTGCCATATCTGTAAAGACTGGTATTGATACCGACAAACAACTAACAACAACACTCAATATTAAAAGGTAAAGTTTATGAGGTCGTGGGACCTTTGTTCTTCTAGACGCCTCTTGGTGACTTTTGTTCTCACTAACCTTACGAACTGAACGACTTGAACGGCTGTAAGATTGTGCAGTACTCTGATCTACATTTACTTGTTCTGATGTATTCACTTATTCTCTCCTTGAATTGTCATACTTTAAGTATAACAGAAACTAATCATTAGTCAATTTGGGGAGTATAGCACAGTAAACTAAAATTTCCCTAAAACGGTGATAAGGTTTGGTTTTATAGCGCTTCAAGAAGCTTCTTTCTTCTTTGCTCAAACACGCTTTCTTTGCCATGATTCACACCTCCTTTACTTAGTATTCGTAAAAGAGCATGAAAAAAAGCATAGGCATAACCTATACTTCCCTTCAACATATCAAGACAATATTAGTCTCATCTAAAAAGCTATTGAAAACTTCTTCAATCATATCCCACTCAGCATCTGAATCTTCAGGAATTGGTTGAAGGTCACCTTCAGTTCCATCTTCATTTTCAGTAAATGAGTAAGCTTGAATTTCAATTTGTCCTTGTTCATCTTCTTCAGCACCCGCTGGTACCAAGAGAACGTAGCTTTTCCCAAACTCTTCACGTCCATCAATAGTCAAAAGAATTTCAAAAAGTGTTTCATTACCTTGATCATCTACCAGTGTAATAACTTCATGTTCGTGATCGTGATTATGGTTATGTGCCATAAAGTTTCTCCTTTAATGAATTAATGATTAGATTAAAACATTCTATCTAAATAATTTTGCAAAATAAGCTGCGCAGCCAATTTATCAATAACTTTCTTACGTTTTCCACGGCTAACATCAGCTTGTTCAACCAACATTCGCTCTGCTTGAACAGTTGTCAAACGTTCATCTTGATAATCAACAGGAATATTGAAAAGTTCGTTGATTTTATCACCGTATGCCTTACTAGCTTCTACGCGAGGACCTTCTGTGTTATTCATATTTTTAGGCAAACCAACAACAAACTTATCAACCTTATACTGTTTAACTAACTCTTCAAGTCGTTCAAAACCAAATTCGCCAGCTTCTTCGTCAATTCTGACAATTTCTACGCCCTGTGCTGTAAATCCTAGCGGGTCACTGATAGCAACGCCAACTGTCTTTGAGCCAACGTCTAGTCCCATAATTCTCATTTCAAGTCAATTCCATTTCCTTTGAGATAGTAGCGGACAAGCTCTTCAACAATTTCATCTCGTTCGTATTTACGAATTTGATTTCTGGCATCATTGTAACGAGGAACATAAGCAGGGTCCCCACTTAAGACATAACCAACAATCTGATTGATTGGATTATACCCTTTTTCATCGAGAGAACGATACACAGTTGTTAAGGTTTCACTAATTTCTTTCTTGTTGCTATCGTCTAAATTAAAGCGTACAGTTTCATCTGTAAATCCCATACTTACACCTTCTTTCTAAAATAGCTGTCACTATTTATTATAGCTTATTCACAAAGATTTCACAAGAATCTGACTTTATTTCACCAAAGTTTATTTTCATTTTCAAATCCTTCATTTCAATTGTCCCATTAAGCAACCTTTGCCCCATCCCTCAACTATCACCAAACTTTTTACTATTTTTATAAAAATAAAAAAGCAAAGCACTCGTTTTTTCCACGCACAATCAACTACTATAACCCTTAAAAATTCCTCGATTCTAACAATATACGCTAAGGAAAATATCAAAAAAGCTCCTAAACGGAGCTTTTAGACTATCTATTACAACGCTGCACGAAGGCGAGCTTCTGCATTTTCCACATTACGAATGGAACGTGGCAAGAAAGCACGAATATCATCTTCTTTGTACCCTACTTGAAGGCGTTTATCGTCAATCAAAATTGGACTCTTCAAAATACGCGGATTTTCTTGAATAAGGTCAATAACCTCGCTCAGATTTAAATCCTCAATATCGCAGTCAAGTGCTTTTGCATAACGGTTTTTAGATGAAACGATACTTTCAATCCCGTTTTCTGTTTTAGTTAATATCGCTAAAATTTCTTCTCGTGTTAGTGGTTCTTTTCCTAAATTCTGTTCTTTATAAGGGAGCTGATGAGCGTTTAGCCATGTCTTAGCTTTCTTACAGCTTGTACAACTTGAAATTGTGTAAATTTTAATCATGTGCACTCTCACTTTCTATCCCATGATAGTTGTATTATAGCACACCAACCTTAACGAAAACATAGGACCTAAGACCTATTTTTTCAAAAAGTCAATTAAAAAGATTATTTTTTTTTCAATAAAAATCGAAAAAAAATCATTTGTGATTTTGAAAACACTCCATTTATTTCTAAAAAAATCGAAAATCAGGTCAAATATTTTCATCTTAGATTGACATTCTTACACAAGAAAACCCCGAGACAATTGTCCCAGAGTTTCAACGTTATTATGAATTATTCTTCGATTTCGATAGCATCATCTAAATCAAGAACAACTTCGTCAACATTATCATTAGTTGCTGCTGATTCTTCAACAACATCTGCTGCTTTCTCATCTTCGGTTTCTTCTACGAGACCGTAGTGAACACGTACTTTGTGGTCGATTTCATCAAAGACTTCTGGGTGTTCTGCCAAGTATTTCTTCGCATTTTCAGAACCTTGTCCGATTTTCTCACCGTTATACGAGAACCAAGCACCTGCTTTTTTGATGATGTCTAGGTCGCTAGCAATCTTAACAAGCTCACCCGTACGTGAAATTCCTTCACCATACATAATTTCAACTTCAGCTGTTTTAAATGGTGGCGCAACTTTGTTTTTAACCACTTTGATTTTAGTTTCTTTACCGATATTGCTATCTTTTTGGTCACCAGAACCTTTGATTTGTGTGTTACCACGAACATCAAGACGAACTGACGCATAGAACTTAAGTGCGCGTCCACCAGGTGTTGTTTCTGGGTTACCAAACATCACACCAACTTTTTCGCGCAATTGGTTGATGAAAATAGCAATTGTTTTTGTTTTATTAATTGAAGCTGACAACTTACGCATTGCTTGACTCATCATACGAGCTTGCAAACCAACGTGATTATCACCAATGTCACCATCGATTTCGGCACGAGGTACAAGGGCAGCAACGGAATCGACAACGACGAGGTCAACAGCACCTGAGTCAATCAATTTTCCTGCAATTTCAAGACCTTGTTCCCCAGAGTCAGGTTGTGACAAGAGAAGCTCATCAATGTTAACACCAAGAGCCGCAGCATAAGCTGGGTCAAGTGCGTGTTCGGCATCGATAAAGGCAGCAATTCCACCTTCTTTTTGAGCTTGTGCTACTGCATGAAGCGCAACAGTTGTCTTACCAGAACTTTCAGGTCCATAAATTTCAATGATACGCCCTTTAGGGTAACCACCTGCACCCAAAGCAATATCAAGAGCCAAGCTACCTGAACTCATGACTTGAACTTTTTGTTCAGCACGTTCACCAAGGCGCATAACAGCTCCCTTACCGAAATCTTTTTCAATTAATTTCAAGGCATCATCAAGTGCCTTTTTACGCTCATCACCAAATTTTTTAGTGATAGCTTCTGTTTTCTTTGTCTTTTTAGCCAAATTTTTCCCTTTCTGTTTGTTCGAGATACTAACTCCATTATACCAAATTTTAGCCTTGTAATAAAGCTTGACGTACTAAGTTGAAAGCATATAAAGTAGCAATATAACGGACGTCTGAACGCTTCGCCCACCTATAACAACACGAATAGAATGAACTTTTTCTCTAGTCGCAATACCAATGAAAACTGTTCCTGCTGGATGTCCTTCTAAGCTATCTGGTCCTGCAACACCTGTCAAACCGATACCAAAATCAGCATCTGTCAATAAACGTGATTGCTCTGCCATTTTTTCAGCTGTAAAGTGACTTACTACACCATGTTCTTGCAAATCTTTAAGAGGAATGTGAAGCATTTTTGATTTTTCTTCTATACTATACGTCACAAATCCGCCATTAAATACTGCAGATGACCCTGAAAAATCAGCGATACTAGATTGGAATAGCCCTGCGGTCAAACTTTCTGCAGCTGTAATAGTTTTGTGCTTTTCTTTCAACAAATCAAAAACAACACGCGCCATATTGTTATCATCACCGTAGCCATAAAGTAACTGTTCAAGAGGAATACTATTTAATGTTTTTTTGGCTAGAATTTTATGCTCTAGAGCATCCAATTTCGCTTTTGCTGACGTCACATCATCTGCCTTGGTTGATAAACGAAGTGTCACCTCACCTGTTTTCGCATACGGAGCAATCGTTGGGTCTGTTTGGTTATCAATCAAATCTGCCAAGACGGTCACTAACTGGCTTTCACCAATCCCAAAGAAACGCAACACACGTGAATAAAGCTGCTTATGGTCTCCAGACAACAAAGGCACTAGAGAATCCAATACCATTGGTTTTAATTCACTCGGTGGTCCAGGGAGAACAACGTAGGTCACGCCATTTACTTCTAGCACGCCACCAACAGCCAAACCAGTGCTATTTTGCAACGGTATTGACCCTTCAATCAGCTGTGCTTGACGTTCGTTATTAGCCGTTCTAGCAAACTGCGGACGTGTCGCAAAAAATTCGTCCAAACGCTTGTTAGCTTGTTCATCAAAGACTAAATCGCGTCCCAAATATTTTGCTAACGTTTGTTTTGTTAAATCTCTTCTGTCGGACCAAGCCCTCCACATAAGACAACTAATTCACTTCGCTTGCTTGCTAAATCAATAACTGATAAAAGACGTTCTTCATTATCACCAACAGCTGTTTGAAAGAACACATCAATTCCTAACTTGGCAAATTCTTCCGATAAAAATTGAGCATTTGTATTTGTGATTTGTCCTGTTAGAATTTCTGTTCCCACAGCAATGATTTCAGCTTTCATAATTGCCACCTACTTATCTATTCGTAATTTAGTTTTATTCTATCAAAAAAAGCAACAAATTTGCTGCTTTTTGCTACAAAGCCAGATTTTAATGAGAAAATATTAGTTTAATATGTTGTCAACTTACTTTACTACTTTGTCAACTTAGGCTGTTTTCTTAACCATATAATGACTAGTAAAAACAAGAAAAGTAATGATGCCATAAAGTTGACTGCCATGACTTTTTCAACAGCAAATACTTTTACCATTAAGCTCAAAAGGCACAATAAACAAATACTTCCCAAGCGACTAATGGTCGATTTAAAGGAAACAAGAGACGAGATATTGTCAATTGACACCATTTTGTTGAAATAATAATTCAAAATAAATTCAATGACATAAAAAACAAAGATGAAAATAAAATAAGCTGGCAATAACACCCAAAGGTGTTTTGAAAGGAAGGTCAAAGGAAGAAAAATAATCAACAGACAAAACTTAATAAGCCCTGCGTATTTTTTAATCCCATCCATATTGATAGAATATGAAAACAGCGTGATAATTTGAAAAGCGATGTAAAAGGCTGGAAAATATTTGGTATCCACACCTTTACTCAGGAAAAACGATTGCCACAACTGAAAATGAGTTTGAAAAAAGATTTGCGTCAAGAAATCAAAATCAGAATAACACCCAGTCGTGGTTGCTTTCTTAACTCGATAAAACTATCTGTAATCTGCTGTTTTAAAACAGAAACATGGCTCTCTTCTAGTGTCGTAGTTTTTAGATTTTCATTGAAAAAGAAAAATGTCACAAGAGTTGAAGCCACTAAAAAGGCGATACCTAAAACATAAATATTGAATACCAATGCTTAGATAGAGAACACCACCCAGACTACTTCCCAATAAAAGCCCAACAATTTCCAAACGATTATTGAGCGCTAGAAATTTTCGAAGGTCGTCCTCACGATGAGCTATTTTTAATTGATTGATAATGTAGCATCAAGCGTTCCACTATCCAAAGCCGAAGCAATCCCATAGCAAAACCAAGCAGCGAAGATAAGGTAAAAATTGTTACTAAAAAGGACAATCAAAAACATCACTATCAAAAATAACTTTGATAGACTATAAATATTTTTGCGGGAATAATTGTCTGCAATCAACCCGCTTGGAAATTCAAACAGAACAATCGCAATACTATAAGCTGATTGAACAATCAAAATCTGCGACAAACTCAACCCTTTTGACAATAGAATAACCGTTAAAATCGAGTGCGGCATGGAATAAGCACCGTAACTAAAAAATTTGCCCAAAGGTAAAACAAAAGTGTTCCTAGTAATACTTTTCATAACTCCCACCTACCCTCATCATATCAATTTTTCTTTACAGGATACTCTTATTTCCCGATGATGTCAAGATTTATTTGAAACTTTAAACTAAACCAGAAAAACAATCTTTTTGGCAGTTAGCACCACGTTTACACCTAATTGACAACCATGTAAACCTCATCAATGCCGTTTCTGCCAATAGAAGCAAGTAACACCGACACCTAGGCTTAACCCTATCCCCTCAAAAAGAAATAGCAATCGACCAGACTTCATGGTTAAAACACCAGAAATGATTAAAACAAGGAGAATTAGTAGTATTAAAAAACATTTGACATAGTTTTCTTCTTTTTTTCATCCATTTCACCTATAAAATCTGACCAAATCACTAATGGCCAGCTTTCCTTTTATTGATATTGTGCAGCGGCTGCTTTGATTTCAGCAATTGTTGCGGATTGGGACACTAGTGTCAAAAAGTAATCGTGCCCCTCTTCAGTTGTCAAAA
>ENA-OPZM01000052-OPZM01000052.1-human-gut-metagenome-genome-assembly--contig:-NODE-52-length-46738-cov-2.071206_pt1 | contig 46738 bp, 74 predicted proteins | sample MGYA00242478_ERZ504493 | MGnify/ENA primary metagenome ERZ504493 (study PRJEB26092, sample SAMD00036227) | human gut metagenome | host: Homo sapiens | study: EMG produced TPA metagenomics assembly of... | reverse complement strand
TGCAATTTTTGGATTGTCAGTGCGTCCCAATAGATAATCTGTAGACACATTAAAGTAATCTGCTATTTCTTGTAACCTTTCAGCAGATGGTTGGTTTCTTTTAAGAGCATAGATAGAATTTTTGCCCAATCCTAGAGTTTCCTCTAATTTACTTAGGGAAATTCCTCGCTTTTGGGATAATTCTTTAACTCTATCAAAAGTCGTAAACATTGATTTTATCAACCTTTCTAGGGTATGACAAAAAATATTTAGAGAATTTTGTAGAAAACTGTTGACAAACAGTAGAGAATACTCTAAAATAGTTTTTGTAAATAAGATTTAACTAAAAAAACAACTAATCGAATAAATCAAAAAAGATGTTTTGGCGAACAGGAATATTGATTTATTAGCGTTTTTTCTATGCCTTTATTTTAGAATATTCTCTAAAACATGTCAATAAAAAACGCAAAAAAATGTTAAAAAAAATAGTTATTTCTTATTTACAATTTTTAAAAGGGAGGAAAAAAGATGCCTGATATTGCAAACGGACGCAAAAAAAATTTGTGACTTCTTAAAAGAAAACAATATCAAAAAAGCAGCTTTAGCAGCTGCATATGGCATGAGTCGACAAGAAGTTACTAATATTTTAAGTGGTTCAACTCGTGGCCTGAAAGCTAATCAATTTATCTTACGAGTTATTGAAGATTACAAAATTGATTAAAATTTAAAACTATCTCTCAGCTAGTAGTTACAGCTCTAGCAAGTTATTATCCTTATTATATTATTTTTACGCGGTTTAATTCATTCATGGTCTCCTATATAAATATCTATCAAAAATTATGTATTTCCTCCAAAAATACATGACATTATTCAGAGACTTGCTAGGGCTATAACTGCTAGTTGAGAGCACTAGACAATAGAAAGGAGTAGAAGATGAAACCATTTTTTTGACACAAAAAAAGCAACTGACGGCAATCAGTCACTAACAAAAATTAACTTAATTAAATTATAGCATATTTAAAAGGAGCACGCTATGCCAAAGGTCGAAATAACTTATAAGGCTGTCGGTGTTAACGAAGATGCTGAATGGGGCGACTATGATCATCTCATGCAACGTTGGGAAGGCCTTAGCAAATCCGTCGCTAAGCAATGGGCAGCTGAAATGCGTGATCATCCAGATTTCAACAGGTACATTGACAATCCAACACACAAAATTGTTTTCATCAATTATGAAGGTTTTGCACTGTTCGTCAAGTGGAAATCACGCAACAGATATTTATCAAAAAAAGAAACGTTAGCTGAAATGCTTAAGAACATGAAATTAGAAACAGGAGTTTTAACATGACATATTTAATCGTAGCAGTAGCGATTTTAGGATTAACTGAAGTACTTACATTGACTTTACTTAAACGACGTAATGAAGACATTCGCTATTATCGCAGTGAAGATTACAAAAACCACATCTTCACAGAACGAGCACGTAGCAATAGTCAAAAATGGAGTGATGCACATGATGCAGGAAATCATTAATGAAAACACATTTTTGAGAGATGAAAACAGACGTCTAAATAATGAACTGACTAAACATTACTTTGCGACTGTAGCAAAAGCAAATTTATTAGACATCATTATCGAAGAGGGTTACATTTTACAATCGACCCTTGAAAAATGTATTAATCAACTTGATGAAATTGACCAGCTAGAAATTAGAAAGGCAATGGCAAATGGTGACAATCAATAAACTTGAAATCGAAAACGTCAAGCGCATCAAAGCAGTTAAAATTGAACCATCTGCAACTGGTTTAACTGTAATTGGTGGGAATAATAATCAAGGTAAAACAAGTGTTCTGGATAGTATTGCTTGGGCTCTTGGTGGTAACAAATACAAGCCAAGTAAAGCAGAGCGTGAAGGGTCAATGGTATCGCCTACGCTTAAAGTGACACTTTCAAATGGGCTGATTGTGGAACGCAAAGGTAAGAATAGTGCACTTAAAGTAGTTGACCCAAATGGCCAAAAAGCAGGGCAACAGCTGTTAGATAGCTTCGTGGAAGAGTTAGCTATCAATCTTCCTAAATTCATGGACAGCACGCCAAAAGACAAGGCTAACACGCTTTTACAAATCATTGGTGTTGGTGACCAGTTAGCTGAATTGGAGTTGAAAGAAAAGGAAATTTACAACCAGCGTCATGCGATTGGTGTGATTGCTGACCAAAAGGAGAAGTTCGCCAAAGAGCAGCCATACTATCCAGATGCCCCGAAAGAACTGGTTAGTATTTCTGACCTCATCCAACAGCAACAAGCCATTTTAGCTAAGAATGGTGAGAACGCTCGTAAACGTCAAAATGTGACAGTTATTCAACAAAACTATGACTTCAAACAACAAGAAGTTGATGAACTAAAAAAGAAGCTTAGAGTAGCTGAACAGCAATTAGATCAACTAACAGAAGATTTACAAATTGCACAGACTGACGCTATGGATTTGCACGACGAGTCAACAGCTGAAATCGAAGAAAATATTGCACGTATTGACGAAACTAACAGACGTGTTCGTGCTAACCTGGACAAGGATAAAGCAGAAGAAGATGCTAAGCAACAACGCGAACAATACAATCAATTGACTAACGAAATCGAGGCTGTTCGTCAACAGAAAAAAGATTTGTTAACTAACGCAGACTTGCCACTTGAAGGCTTGTCAGTTGATGACGGTAAGCTACTTTATCAAGGGCAAGAGTGGGATAACATGTCTGGTAGTCAACAGCTTATGGTGGCTACTGCGATTGTTCGTAAGCTTAAACCAGAATGTGGTTTTGTTCTGATTGACAAACTAGAACAAATGGACCAAGTCACACTTGAACAGTTCGGCACTTGGTTAGAACAAGAAGGTTTGCAAGCTATTGCCACAAGAGTGTCAACTGGTGAAGAGTGTGCTGTCATTATCGAAGATGGCTATTCAGTCGTCAACGAAACGCATCAAGCACCAGTTACAAAACCAACATTTACAGCAGGAACATTTTAAAAAGGAGAAAAACAATGAAACAAACTGAAACATTTATCGTATTTCGCAGCAAAGAAAAAGGTTATTTTCTAAGCGCGTATAAAAACAATGAAAATGCTCTAGCATTTACAGCTAACTATACCAAAGAAATTAAATCAGCGCTTTCTATTCCTGAAGAGAATTTCAAAGAAGATAAGGAAAAATACGAAGGCTTGTTACAAGCATTTGAAGCAGAACCACTAAAAGTTGAAACTGAATATACACTCACGACACTAGACGGTGAAGAACCAGAAGAAATTAAGGCCGACAATCAAAGCAAGGCTAAAATGCTATTTGATGCGCTTGATGATATTTTTGGGGGTGACGATTAATGCAAATCACAAAAGGAAAACGCGCACGAGCCCAAAAAGTAGTCATCTATGGTCCAGAAGGTATTGGTAAATCAACCTTTGCATCACAATTCCCAGGAGCAGTATTTATTGACACCGAAGGCTCAACCGACAACATGGACGTTTCACGCTTGAATAAACCGTCAAGCTATACCATGCTAAAAAATGAAATTGCATGGGTCAAAGCTAATCCTACTTGCTGCAAGACACTTATTATTGACACAATCGACTGGGCAGAAAGCTTAATAGTAGATGATATCTGCGCACTGCATCAGAAAAAAGGTATTGAAGATTTTGGGTATGGTAACGGTTATGTTTACGTTAAAGAAGAATTAGGACGTTTTTTGAACAGTTTATCAGAACTTGTAGATTTAGGTATCAATATTGTGTTAACTGCACATGCCCAAATTCGTAAGTTTGAACAGCCTGACGAGATGGGATCTTATGATCGTTGGGAACTTAAGCTTGGTAAAAAAACAAGCTCACAAACTGCACCACTCGTTAAAGAATGGGCTGATATGGTTTTGTTTGCAAATTATAAAACAGTCGTAATGACTGCTGATAACAAAAAGAAAAAAGCTACTGGTGGACAACGTGTTCTGTACACGCAACATCACCCAGCATGGGATGCTAAGAACCGTCACAACTTACCAGAGGAAATGCCGTTTGATTATGCAGGCATTGCACACATCTTCAATCAAGTACCTGCGCCTGCACAAACACAGCCTGCATCTCAACCACAACAGACAGCGCCTGAACCTGCTCCACAGGTAACAGCACAGGGACAGACAGCAACTGCTGAACCAGCGCCACAAGCTCAACCAGAAGTGCCTGAAAACTTGACACAGCCTGCGCCAGAACGTCAGCCTTACCAAGAACCTAACTTGGCTTTACCACAAGCTTTGCGTGATTTGATGATTCAAAACCAAGTCACAGAGCTTGAAGTTCAAAAGGCAGTAGCTCAAAAAGGTTACTATCCAGAAAATACACCAGTAGTGATGTATGACCCTGGATTTATCGACGGTGTGCTTATTGGCGCTTGGGAACAAGTCTTTAGCATGATTAAAGACAATCGTATTTTACCATTTTAATAATTAACAGAAAGAGGAACATTAACATGACACAATTTAACAATAACTTTGATCACGAACTTGGATGGGATGATGAAATCGTAACAGACGCAAAAGAATTCGTACAGCTCACACCTGGTGACTATCAATTCACAGTAACTAACCTTGAACGTGGACGCCACACGCCGAATCCTCAAAATCCAGGGAAATTGCCAGCTTGCAACAAAGCTACACTTACCCTTCAAATCGAAACAGCAGAAGGTATTGCACAATTGACACACAACCTATTCTTGCATACATCAACTGAAGGTATGTTGTCAGCATTTTTTGGTTCTATTGGTCAAAAGAAACACGGTGAGCCACTTCGCATGAATTGGAACAACGTGGTTGGTGCTAAAGGTGTTTGTCGAGTTAACAAACGTAAAGGTACTGGACAATATGCTGACCGTGAATATGACAACATTAAAGCAATGATTTACGCAGATGAAGTTGATTGGACTAAAGTATTGAACGCGAACGTGCAAGATCAACCACAACAGCCTACATATCAACAACCAATGCAACCAACAGCACCTCAACAATACCCACAACAACCACAAGCGCCTCAACAAGCTGCAGGATTCCAAGCTGGGCAATTTTAAGAGGTAGCTAATGAAACTTAGAAAATATCAAGAAGAAGCCCGCGAAGCTGTTCAGCAAGAGTGGGAAGAGGGTAGAAAACGCACATTGCTCGTTCTTCCTACTGGGTGTGGTAAGACTATCGTATTTTCTAAGATTATCGAAGACCGTGTGAGAAAGGGCGAGCGAGTGCTCGTCCTGGCACATAGGTCAGAACTCTTAGAACAAGCTAGCGATAAATTAAAAACTGCTACAGGCTTAGGAACAGCACTAGAGAAAGCAGAGAGCACATCAATTGGTTCATGGTTCCGTGTTGTTGTTGGTTCGGTCCAAACAATGCAACGTGAGAAACGGCTTAACCAATTCCCACCAGATTATTTTGACACAATTGTGATTGATGAAGCTCATCATGCTATTTCAGATGGCTATCAACGAGTGCTACAACATTTTGAATCGGCTAACGTGTTAGGCGTTACAGCAACCCCAGACAGAGGAGATAAAAAGAATTTAGGTAAGTTCTTTGACAGTCTTGCTTATGAATATTCAATTGTAGATGCAATCAAATCTGGTTATTTATCAAAGATTACAGCAGTTACTATACCGCTGACATTGGACTTATCGTCAGTCAGTCAACAAGCGGGTGATTTCAAAGCTAGCGAAGTTGGCACAGCGTTAGATCCATATCTAGAACAAATCGCAGATGAAATGGTTAAGCAATGTTCAGACCGCAAAACAGTTGTGTTCTTGCCACTAGTTAAGACGTCTAAGAAGTTTCGTGACATTTTAAACAAGAAAGGTTTTAAAGCCGCTGAAGTGAATGGCGAATCAGAAGACCGTGCGGAAGTCTTAGAAGATTTTGATAAAGGTAAATACAATGTTCTTTGCAATTCTATGCTACTAACTGAAGGCTGGGATGCCCAAGTGTTGACTGTGTGGTGGTATTAAGACCGACAAAAGTTAGAGCACTGTACAGCCAAATGGTTGGGCGTGGTACACGATTAGCTGAAGGAAAAGATAATTTATTGATTTTAGATTTTCTTTGGCACACCGAACGTCACGAGCTGTGCAGACCAGCGCATTTAATCACAGATAGTCCTGAAGTGGCTAAGAAGATGGTCGAAAACATGGCTGAGCAGACTAACCAACAATTTGAACTGCTGGAAGCTGAAGAAACAGCAAGCAAGGACGTTGTGGCTGAACGTGAAGAAGCACTTGCTAAGCAGTTGTCAGAAATGCGTAAGCGCAAACGTCGACTAGTTGACCCGTTGCAATTTGAAATGTCTATCCAAGCTGAAGACTTAGCAGACTACGTGCCAGCATTTGGAATTGAGATGACACCACCAACAGACAAGCAGTTAAAAGCATTAGAGAAGTTTGGTATCTTTACGGATGACATTGGTAACTTTGGTAAGGCTAGTAAATTGTTAGACAGACTTAAGAAACGTCAAACAGAAGGCCTTACAACACCTAAACAAATTCGATTATTAGAACGCTACGGTTTTAAGAATGTTGGTATGTGGACATTTGACGGCGCAAGTAATCTAATCAATCGCATTGCAGCTAATGGTTGGCGTGTTCCTCGTGGTATTCGACCAGCGGAATTTAAACCAGAATAAGAAAGGATAAACATGGCAGAGAGAGATTTTGACCTGCTACCATTGCTGGATTATATCAATCCTGCCATGGTGGATTACAGTACATGGTGTCAAATCGGTATGGCCTTAAAGCACGAAGGCTATACGGCAATGGACTGGGATAATTGGTCACAAGCTGATACACGTTACAAAAAAGGTGAATGCTTCAAGAAATGGACAACCTTCAACGAAGAAGCAGGTAGTGTTGTAACAGGAGCCACAATCACACAATTAGCAAAAGATAATGGCTGGCAACCTGCTTCAAATGGACGTGGTGATTCTCACGAATTAGATTGGGAAGATACGATTGATCGTGATTATCAATCGTAGATAAAACTGGATTGAGTCGAAAGAAATCAGAGAACCATTGAACTGGCAACCTGCACAAGAATTAATCAAGTATCTTGAAACGCTGTTTGATTCAACAGATTTAGTTGGCTACGTGACTGCTACCTATCCAATTGAGACGGACAATGGCACGATTCACAAACCAACGCAAGGTAACTTTGATAGAACAGCTGGAGAACTTATTCAGTTATTGCAAAAGACGCCTGACGACATTGGAGCTGTCTTTGGTGATTACAAGGAAGAAGCAGGTGCGTGGATTCGATTCAATCCGTTAGACGGTAAAGGTGTAAAAAATGACAATGTCACTGAATATCGTTATGCCTTAGTTGAATCTGATACGCTCGATATTGGCAAACAATATGCACTGTTTAAAGAGTTAGAGTTACCAATTGCAACGCTTGTCCATTCTGGTAAGAAATCACTGCACGCAGTCGTGAAAGTAGATGCGCGTGATTATCAAGAGTATAGGAAACGTGTTGATTACATCTATCAAATCTGTAAGAAGAATGGGCTTGATATTGATACGCAGAACCGCAATCCTAGCCGTTTGTCACGCATGCCTGGTGTCACACGTAACGGACGTAAACAGTTTTTGATTGATACTAACATTGGTAAGGCGAATTACGAAGAGTGGTATCAATGGGTTGAAGACTTGAACGATGATTTACCAGACCCTGAGGGACTGTTAGACAGCTGGGACGATATGCCAGAACTAGCACCTGAGCTTATTCATGGGATTTTGCGTCAGGGCCACAAGATGCTAATCGCTGGTCCATCTAAGGCTGGTAAGTCGTTTGCATTGATTGAACTATCCATTGCCATCGCTGAAGGTGCTAAATGGCTTGGTTGGCAATGTGAACAAGGACGTGTCTTATATGTCAATCTGGAATTAGATAGACCATCAGCGCTGCACCGTTTCAAAGATGTGTACGCAGCTATGGGAATTCCAGCAAACAATCTTCAAAATATTGATGTTTGGAACTTACGTGGTAAGACCGTTCCAATGGATAAATTGGCACCTAAGCTAATCAGACGATCACTTAAAAAGAACTATCAAGCAGTCATTATCGACCCGATTTACAAGGTGCTGACTGGTGATGAAAACAGTGCGGACCAAATGGCACACTTTACAAACCAGTTCGATAAAGTCGCTACTGAATTAGGCTGTTCAGTCATCTACTGTCACCACCACAGTAAAGGTGCACAGGGTGGTAAGAAATCAATGGATCGTGCCAGTGGTTCAGGGGTGTTTGCGCGTGACCCTGACGCACTTATTGATTTAGTGGAACTTGATTTGACTGAAACTATCATCAAACAACGTACTGATGAGGCAAAATGTGAAGTGTTCAAACGTGCTATCAAAGAACGTAACTTGGATTACTACCAGCACGAAATCACGCTTGATGATATGCATAGCGTTGCAGAAATGAGCAAACATTTTGATAAAGCGTTAGACGATATCATGGTCAGAAAACCATATCTACATGAGATTCAGCAAGTTGAACATTCAATCAATATTGCAACAGCATGGCGTGTTGAAGGGACACTTCGTGAATTTGCAAAATTCCCACCAGTCAATATGTGGTTCAGCTATCCAGTTCACAGTGTGGATACAACAGGCGTGCTTGCAGATATTCAGTTGGAAGACAGCAAACCACTTTGGCAAAAAGCGAAAGAATCACGAAAAACAAAAGAACAGAATTTAAAGGAACGAAACCAAAAATTAGAAACAGCGTATAGCGCTTTATTGATGGAACAGCTCCAGTAACTGTTCAAGAAATCCGTGAATACTTGGATTTAAAATCCAACAAAAGCGTAGAAAATTACATCAAAGAACATGATGGTTTTGATGTCAAAAAAGGAATTGTGTTTAAAATTTCTGCAAATCAAGAAATGGAAAAGAAAGAAAATAACTAGAAGAATTCCAAAGAAAAATCCTGTTATTTTCTTTTCTCAAATCGGAAAAATACTAGTTATTTTCTTTTCTTGCTAATTTTAGAAAAATCGGAAAAATACTAGTTATTTTCTTGAAAAAATATTGTTATAACTCTTTCAGAGTTATTAAAAGTGTTTTTCCTTCGTCAAAAGTCAAAGAGAAAAGGAAAAGGGGCTGTAAGCTCTGCCCCTTTATCCTTTGTCTCATCTTTGACAAAGCGCGTGAAAAACAACTTGTAAATCAAAATGGAAAAATGAGGTGTAAAAATTGAGAGCAAGTAAAACAACAATGTTAGATATTATCAAAGTCATGGCAGAAAATAATACTAACGTAGTGAATATTGAATTTGAATATGACGGTATTCCAGCAGTGTTGCAATGTAAGTTAATGCAACAGTGGTCAATATGGACGAGTGGAAGAATGACTAGTTATTGAATCAACTATTTTCAATTTCATTGCACACTTCTTCCTGTGGGTTATTATGTTCATATTGTTCTGTGGAGCAGTATTTTTGCTAGTACTTGCTCTTGTTGTGGTATGGAATGCGATTGGAGACTTCCACACGTATATTAAAGAATGTAGAGCTGAACATAAGGAGTTAAAAGAATGATTAAATTAAAAGACCTTCTTAGGGTAATGTATGTTGTTAATCACCCAAAAGCGATAAAAGTGGGTTACAAGGGCGAAAGTTTTTTAGTGGGATATGATGATATAAATTTTTTAATGGATAAACAGGTTAGGGCTATTGAAATTCTATACTCAGTTATTTTTATTAGGCTAAAGGAGGAACAAAATGGAAGCTTATAAAGAACGAATGGTAAAAGAATATAATGAGTTGAAAGAACGCACATATAAACTTGGTAGCATGTTACTCAAGTATGATAATGGTGATTTGGAATTTGAACCAACATGTCCAATTTATCTACTTCGAGACCAATATAGTTTAATGGGTGATTACCTAAAAGTTCTAGAAAAACGTGCTGTGTTTGAGGGTGTGCCACTTAATGATTGAATTTTTTATCCCGATGAAAAAAATTCCGACAGTCACACATCAACAGAAAAAGGTTCGTGTCGTTCGTGGTAAGGCACAGTTCTATGAGCCAGACGAGCTAAAAGAAACACGAGCACTGTTCATGGAAAAATTAGCACCATATGCACCAAAAGAACCGTTGGATGGTCCGTTGAGGTTAACTACTAAATGGTTGTTTCCAAAAAATAAAAGGAACAACTAACGGTCAATACAAGCATACGAAACCTGACACGGATAACCTGGTGAAGTTATTAAAAGATTGCATGGAAAGAACAGGATTCTATGTGAATGATTCTCGCGTGGCTAGTGAAGTGATTGAAAAATTTTGGGCTGATACAGTAGGAATTTATGTGAGGTTAGAAAGCTTATGAGTAGCAAGGGTGGAAATAAGTTAAAAGCAAAGCATTGTGTTGGATTTTATGAATGTCACACAGAAAATGCTTTGGAAGTGTTAGATGATTTTATCAAATGGACTCACAAGAAACATCTCAAAAACTATATTGAGATTGGTAAGATGTTGAACGTTTCTCCAAACAAGGCAAATCGATTGCTGCACAGAGAAGTCTTACCAGAAGATAAAAATATAGTTCAAAGAATGAAGGAGGCCATGAGTCATGGCGTTAGTTAAAATATACAGATTTGAGGATTCTAAAACAGGTGAAACTTTTGAAGGAACGCGTGACGAGTATGCGTTTCACTTAGGTGTGACAAGACCTGCTGTTGATTCTCGTATTCACACAGGACGTGCTAGTGCTACTGTAGTGGGTAAGAAAGAAAATGGTGCAGGCAATGTCAGAAATGTGTTTACTGAAGTTGCAACAGGTAGAGAATTCTTTGGCTACTACAAAGAGGCAACAGAATATTTTGACATTCCTTATGTTAGGTTGAAAAAATACATTGCTGAAGGGATTATCACTGTTGAATCACCTGCTAAGGCAGTTAGAAAGCCAAGAGATAGCTGGGATATTGTTTCCGATAAAAAAACAAAACAGAAACGTCGCTTACAGTGTCTACTGAAAAGTTTTGCTGTTTGAAAGGAGTTGTTAAACATGAAGATTGATTATATTGATTTCTTTCAAACGGAAGTTCCCAATTGGATGAAAGCTAGTAATCAAAAGTCACAAGAACTTGGTTTTGGAACGATTGAATACTGGGAATGGGCGAATCAATCCATTGTGGCAATTTGCGAAAAATACGGAAATGATGAATTAGTAAATGGTCAGTTTCAGCTTATCTGGGAATGGTTAGATAAGCAAGCGAAAGGAGTAAGTCATGTATGAAGTAGTGTTGTATTTTGACAATATGGTTGATGAGACGTACTGCTTTGACACCTACAAAGAAGCACTTGAAAAAGTGAATAATCTCAAATGGCAGTATCGTACCAAACGCTTATACAGCTTTAAAGTGAGAAAGGTTGAGAGATGAAAAATGATGTTTTAGTGATTGGATTAATTGTCATGCTTGCGGCGTTTATGTGTATTGCTGTTGGCTATGACATTGGTAAACGAAAATGACAGAGTTAAAAACAGAGCTTAGACAAGCTAAGGTGCACATTAAACTCTTGGAAGAAAATCAAGTGATTGTGTATCACGCTGATAGCTACGGTGGTAAGCCATAACGGTATCAGTCGGTTCGATTCCGACCATGGGTATAACCCGAAAATAATTTTTCATATTGGAGGTGGTTAAAGCACTCCTTCTTACACGCTTTGAACTACCATTCAAAAATTAGTACGATTAGTTAGCTTTTCGGGTGGTTAACTGTCAAATAGGCTGAAATAAATTTTTAGAAATGAGGAACTCCTTTTTTAACAATAACTCAATCTAAAGCGAATCATCAGCCGTTCGTGATTATACAAGGCACAATCATGGTAATTCATATTTGAGTCGTGTGTCTGCTCAAAATCATTAAAAAGAAAGGAGCTATCTTTTAAGGATTATGCAAAAAAGGCCCGCTTTCGCAGACCCTTGGTAAATGATATTAATGCTTACATTTATTATATCATAAAGGAGATGTAAAAGTGGGGAAGTTAAGCAATTCACAATTAAAAGCACTTGATGAGCTATTGTTTGATTATGTGAGCATTGACCATAAGATTGCAGTACGTAAGCTAGAAATTAGTGACGTTCCAAATACAGATGAAAACGTAGGTGGTGGACGTACAAACATTGTGTCTAAGCCTACAGAAACGACCGTAGCGCGTTGGGATAGTGATCAGCGGTTAAATAGCCTGTATGCGCAGAAAAATGCAGTGGAGAATACGTTGAATATGTTAGACGAGGATATGGAACGTATTTTCTGGCTACGTTGGGCAAGAGGTAGTGTGAATACCTGGGACGCCATTGCTGGTAAAATGCATATGTCAATCAAGACAATTTACCGCAAACGTCAACGTATTTTAGAAATTTTTGCTGATTTTTATGGTTTTTCGTAAAAGTGACAAAAAACACGGTATTTTTGTCACATAAAATGCATTAATATGGTATCATCAAGATTTAAAAATAAGGGGCGCGGTTTCTTGAGAGGTCTTACTCGTCTTATTTTATTAAGGTCCTGCAATGAGTCGAGCCACGTCGGCTGTCATTGAAAAATAAATGGAAGTGAAAAATATCTCGTGAGCGGATAGCTGAAAAAACGGTGCACAATCCAGGTTGAGTGTATCATGCTTGTTCGTGCAACCTTTTGGATAAGCAGTAGGAACATAGCTCAGATGGTAGAGCAACTGACTTTTAATCAGAGGGTCACTGGTTCGAGCCCAGTTGTTCCTGTTGCATTTATTGCAAAAATCCATATTTTTTTATCAGAAAGCCTATTATACTATTGTGTAAGGGCTTTTTTAGTAGTATTATTAAAGTGATAAAATTTAGGAGATAAAACTATGGAACCCTTCAAATTTAACATTGATGCTTATTATGGAAAAGAGATAAAAGATAGAGTTAATTATTATCGGAATACAGCTTTTGAAGCTCAGGGCTTAATTGATAGAAATAAAAAACAAGCTATGTCTATTTTACAAAAATTGAAAGGTGAGTTAGAAGAGGAATATAAATATTATAGGTTATCTAGGGTTGAGAAAGTTTTTTTTTCTAATGAATGACCTTGTAATAAATAACTATATTGAAGCAATTGTTGATGCCTATACTCATATTACAAAAGGGAACCAATATGAAAGATTGTCAAGCAATCTATGGGATATTTATGATTATTTAGGATATCTTGATTTCGATCAAATAAATGAAAATATTTTATACGGTAACGTTTATTGCAAAATACTAAAAAAAGATTTGATGAAATAGGATCTGGAACAAATGAGTATAGATTGCTTTCATCATTGTTACAATTTTATTCAGCTCCAACAAAAGATAAAGCAAAAGAAGTTGCAAAAATAATTAGAAAATTTGAAGTCGATGAAATTAGACCATACATTTATGGTCCATTGCTAACAAAATATCTGTAATAACTAAAGGTCAGCACAACTGTGTTGGCTTTTTATTATGTCACAAAGGAGGTGATGGAAAATCACTAAATTAACTTTAAAACAACAACGTTTTGCAGATGAGTACATCATTTCAGGCAATATCTACCAGTCAGCAAGGGAGCTGGCTATTCTGAAAACTATTCAAGAGGTAATGCAGCAAAATTGATAGGAAATCCAGCCGTCAGAGCTTACATTGATGAAAGGTTAGCTGAATTACAATCTAAGAAAGTAGCTGATCAACAAGAAGTTATGGAATATTTAACGGCTGTAATGCGTGGTGAAAAGACTGAACCATTACTTGTCTTAGACGGTGAGGGTACACAAAAAGTCGTTAATGCTGTTCCGCCAGTTCAAGCACGTACTAAGGCAGCTGAGTTGCTTGGTAAGCGTTATAGGTTGTTTACTGATAAGGTTGAGTTAGATGCAACTGTTGAACAGGTGGTGTTTGAAGATGACATCAGTTAAGCTTTCAAATTTGATACCGCCTAAATTTCATGATGTCTGGCGTGCTAGTCTCAATCAAAACATTTTACACGTTGTGTGCGAAGGCGGACGTGGTTCTGGTAAATCATCAGATGTGGCACATATCATTATTCAGCTTATTATGCGCTATGCTGTTAACGCTGTGTGTATTCGTAAGACAGATAACACACTTGAACAATCAGTCTATGAGCAGTTGAAATGGGCAATTAGTGAGCAGCAAGTGACACACTTGTTTAAGTTCAATAAATCACCACTGCGGATTACATACTTGCCACGAGGCAACTATATTGTTTTTCGTGGCGCACAATATCCAGAACGTATCAAATCACTGAAAGACAGTCAGTTTCCGTTTGCGATTGGCTGGATTGAAGAATTAGCTGAGTTAAAACTGAAGATGAAGTCAAGACTATTACTAACTCACTTTTACGTGGTGAGCTCGGTAGTGGTCTTTTTTATAAGTTTTTCTACACATACAACCCGCCGAAACGAAAACAGTCATGGGTTAACAAGAAATATGGAACGCAGTTTCAACCAGCTAATACATTTGTTCATCATTCGACTTATCTTGATAATCCATACATCGCTAAGGAATTCATCGAAGAGGCTGAAGCCACAAAAGCTAGGGATGAGCGGCGTTATCGCTGGGAATATCTTGGCGAGGCAATTGGTTCTGGAGTTGTTCCGTTTGACAACTTACGTTTTGAAACAATACCAGATGATTTGATAACCAACTTTGATAATATCCGAAACGGTCTAGACTTTGGTTATGCTACTGACCGCTGGCATTCGTTCGTTGGCATTATGACAAGAAACACAATGGCATTTACGCAATTGATGAATTCTATGGTCAGAAAATCAGCAACCGTCAGGCAGCTAATTGGATTAAGTCGCGAGGTTATCAATCAGACCGAATCGGCGCAGATAGTGCTGAACCTAAGTCTATTGCGGAACTGCATGGCGATTTTAATTTACCGAACGTGTATGGCGTTAAAAAAGGTCCTGATTCGGTTGAATTTGGTGAACGTTGGCTTGATGATTTAGATTTCATTTGTATTGACCCAAAACGCACACCGAACATTGCACGAGAATTTGAAAATATTGACTATCAAGTCGACCGTGACGGTAATCCTAAACCACGACTAGAGGATAAGGATAACCACACGATTGACGCAACAAGGTATGCATTTGCTGATGATATGAGAGCAAACAGCAACACGAGAGAGAAAACGAAGAAAGCAAGTTATTTATTTTGAGGTAAAACATGGCAAAATTCTTATCTAAAACCAGGTTTAATTCACACAGTAACGACCAAATTATCATGCTGACGGAAGACTATGAAGCTATTGATTTTGCGTCTCAAAAATGGATTGAACAATTAAAACAATACATCAACACACATAAGTTACAGATTGCGCGTTTGGAAGAGCTTAAACGTTATTATCTAAGGTGATAATAACATCAAATATCGTCCTGATAAAACGGACGAATTTGCGGCCGATAATCGTATTTCAAGCGACTTTGCTAAGTACATTACAGTGTTTGAGCAAGGCTACATGCTTGGCAATCCTGTTAAGTATACAAACGAGGATAAAACGCTCCAAGAATTGATTGATACGTTTTCTGAGCAGACAAACGAAGCTTATCATAATATCTTGATTAAGACTGACTTGTCTATTTATGGACGCGCTTATGAGTTGCTTAATCCAGAGGAAGATGAAACAGCGGTGTTATTTTAAAACTGTATCATTTAGCGCCTGAACAAACATTTGTAATCTACGACGATACATACCAACAAAAATCGTTGTTGGGTGTCAACTATTACGAAGTCGATTATGGCGGTGGTCATCGTAAAACAGTAGTGCGCGTGTATTCTGATAATACAATCTATACGTATATTGACGACAATCAAGACACGTTTGGCCTTCATCTAGTTGATGAAACAGAACACTATTTGAAAGGTGTTCCGATTAATGAGTTCAAAAACAATGAGGACCGCACAGGTGCTTATGAATCGGTTCTTGATGATATTGACGCATACGACTTGTCACAATCCGAGCTAGCTAATTTCCAACAAAACAGTAATGACGCTATTTTACTAATCACTGGTAATCCTTATACTGGTTCGGATGATAACGATTATCTTGAAGATGGTAGTGTTAATCCTAACGGTCGTTTAGGTGTGGCACTTGGCTTTAAAAAAGCACAGATTGCCGTGCTTGATGACAATCCTAATCCTGGTGGTTCACAGCCAGATGCTAAATATTTGGTTAAGCAGTACGACTCAGCTGGTGCTGAGGCATACAAGCAACGTCTAGTTAACGATATTTTACGTTTCACATTCACGCCTGATATTCTTGACAATAACTTTAGCGGTATCCAGTCTGGTGAATCCATGAAATATAAGCTGATGGCGTCTGATAACTATCGCAGCAAACAAGAACGCTTGTTCAAAAAAGGACTTATGCGACGTTTGCGTTTAGCGGTCAACATCTGGGAAGTTAAAGGCAATGAAGCAACGAATTATCAAGCTATCAATCAAACTGCTGTTATCTTCAGTCCTAATTTGCCACAAAATGATACTGAACTTGCAAATATTGCTAAGTCGTTGTTTGGCGTGGTAAGTGATCAAACAGTTTACGAGTTGTTAGAACAGGTGACTGGGATTGATGCGGAAGATGAATTGAAACGTCTGAAAGCTGAAGAACCACAAGAACCAGAGCCACGAATTGGCGAGGTGACTGCTGATGACCAAGAAGAAGCACAATGATTATTGGCATAAACGTAGTAATGACATTATGCGTTATGTTGATGGTACAGATATTGACATGTTTGCTAAATTGCAAAAGATTTACGCAGACGAGTCAGCGCAAATTCAACGTGATTTATTTGCGTTTGTAACAAAATATGCTGATGATAACAAAATGAGCTATTCTGACGCTCTACAACGCCTTAGAGGTGTCGACCTATCAGATTATCAAGCGAACGCTAAGAAGTATCGTGAGCAGGCCAAAAATAACCCAGATTTGCTAAAACGACTTAATGAACAATATGCTAGTTCAAAAGTAACACGATTCGACGCATTAAACCTTGAAATGACTTATAAAATTGGTGTTATGCAAGGCATTATTGAGAAGTCGTTTGAAAACTATTTGAAGTCAACTGCTAAGTATGCTTATAGGAAAGCGATGGGTGGTAATAGTGGCGCATTGAATGAACCAGCATTAAAAGAACTTATCAATACGCCTTTCAATGGTCGGAACTATTCGCAGCAAGTTTGGGGCAATACAGATGATTTAACCAGGGATTTAAGAGACGTTCTGAAGCGTGGTTTTATTCGTGGTGATGATGTTCGTAGCATGGCTGGGGAACTTGCTAAGAAGTACAATGTAGCACGTTCGCGAGCGCAGACACTTATTAGGACTGATGGCACAGCGATTGTCAATCGTTCAGCTATCAAACGCTATGAAGAGTCTGGTTTGGAATTCTATCGCATATCTGTACAGATGGACAATAGGACATCACAGATTTGTAAGAGAATCCACAGTGAAGATAAGCGTTACAGAATTGATGAGTTTGAAACTGGTGTCACTGCACCGCCTTTCCACTATAATTGCCGTTCTGCTGTTATTCCTGATGAAGAGGAATTAGATGAACAATCGTTAAGAAAAATAGGAAAAACAACGTAATACTTTACGAAAAAAGCAAAGGATTAGAGTTAATCTAGGCGCTTTTTTTTGTGTTTAAAAAGGAGAGATACATGGTTTCATTAGTTTGGCAATTTGTTGCCTTTTTAATTGGTATGATGGTGGCAGGGTGGCTGTTATTCATTATTGGAACGTTTTTTGTTGCATTGTTTGAAACAATCGCAAAATATATCAAAAAGTCGTAGGAATACAGCTTTTTATTTTGTCCAAAACTACTCATGACGTTAAAAGGTGAAGGTTATTAGTCTAACTACAGACTTAAAACGGAGGTAGCCAACATGGCAGAAGAAACTAACACTGAAGTAGTTGAAACGGAAACGGTCGACAATCCAGAAACTACCGAAGCAGACAAAACATTCACTCAAGCTGAGCTTAACCACATTGTACAAGAACGTGTTCAACGGGCCGTGGCTAATGCTGAAAAAGATGCTGAAGACAAAATTAGACAAGCACAGTCTGAAGGTGAACGTTTAGCAAAACTGACAAAAGATGAACGTGCTAAAGAGGAAGAAGCTAAGCGCTTAGCAGACCTTGAAGCTCGTGAGAAAGCAATCGCAGTCAAAGAATTGCGTATTGAAACACAAAGTCTTTTGGCAGATGAAGGTTTACCAATTGAATTCCTTGATGTGGTCATGGCAGATACTGCAGAAGCTGTCAAAGCCAACATTGCAAGTGTTCGAAAGGTATTTGATGAAGCTGTTGAGAAGCGCGTGAATGAGCGTCTAACGCAAGATAAGCCACGTCGTGGAACAACGGCAGGTGCAATGACTAAAGCTGAAATTATGGCTGTTCAGGATGCAAGCAAGCGTCAGAAACTCATTGCAGAAAACTTAGAATTATTTAGAAAGGGCTAATTTATGGCTGAAGAAAAATTAACTGTTATGAACGATTTGGGCGAAATTAAAACAATTGATTTTGTTAACAAATTTAGTACTAACATTTCTGAACTCTTGAAACTACTCGGTGTGACACGCAAAGAACCGTTGTCAGCCGACATGAAAATTCGTACTTACAAATGGACAACTGATATTGACACAACCAATCCTGGCGAAGGTGAAACAATTCCACTTTCTAAAGTGACTCGTGCACTTAACAAAGAATATCAAGTTGAGTGGTTTAAAAAAACGTCGTGCTGTTTCTGCTGAAGCTATTGCGCGTCATGGTGCTTCCTTGGCAATTGACAAAGCGGACCAACGTATTATGCGCGAAATTCAAAACAATATCAAAACTGATTTCTTTACTTTCCTTAAAACAGAACCCACGAAAGTTAAAGGAACAGGCCTTCAAGGTGCATTAGCTCAATCTTGGGGTAAACTACAAACATTTTCAGAATTTGACGGTGCCCCAATTGTATCATTCGTAAGCTCACTTGACGTAGCTGACTATCTTGGCGATAAAGCGGTCGGTGCAGACGGTTCTAACGTCTTTGGGATGACATTACTTAAGAACTTTTTAGGCATGCAAAACGTCATTGTGTTGCCAAACGTGCCACAAGGGAAAGTTTACTCAACTGCAGTTGAAAACCTTGTACTTGCTTACCTTGATGTGAACAGTTCTGACCTTGGTGGAATGTTTGCTGACTACACTGACGAAACTGGTTTGATTGCTTCAGGTCGTGACCGTAGTCTTAATAACCTTACATATGAGTCAGTATTCTTCGGCGCTCTTAAATTATTCGCTGAAATTCCTAAAGGTGTTACTGAGGCTACAATCGAGGTACCAGCTGTTTCGACACCATCGGTAGGAGGATAACCTAGGTTATGGATAAAGCGTTGATTTTAGAGGAAGTTAAACTTTTTAAAGGTATTCCTGCTAAAGATACAACGCAAGATAGGTTGATTGAATTGGCAATCAATGAAAGTGTTGATCGTGTTCCTGCTAAGTTGAATGAATTTAGTGAGACTGAATTGGCAGAAGTTCCAAACCGTTTAACTTTCATCATTCGAGATGTAGCTATTAAACGCTACAATCGTTTGAATTCAGAGGGTGCTAGTGCTGATAGCGAAGAAGGTCGTTCATTTAACTGGGATAAGTATTTAGATGAATATGAAAGTACATTGAAGAGTGCTGCAATTGGTCGAAACTATCAAGCGAAAGGAATTGCTAGGTTTATATGATTTATAATAAGCGTGTTATTTTAATCACTGAAACGACTGAAGCTGATTTTTTAGGTGATAAAGTCGTTAAGAAGCAGTCTGAACCGATCCCTTGCCAGGAAGACAATTTGACCAATGCAGAACAAATCGGTATTTTTGGAACATATAACCTTGATAGTTTTAAATTGCACTTGCAAGGACACTATGATGGTTTTTCTGAAATTATCTATGATGGTAAAAAACGCAAAATACAGGGTAAAAAACATCACAAAAATTCGACGGTAATATACATTTGAGCATTAAATTCAAAGTTCGTGGTGTTGACCAGATGGTTAGATTGATTGCTAATAAAGGCAAAAAGGCGCGTATAGCTACTAATTGTGAATTAGATTTATCTAGCAAACGTATCGAACGCATGGCTAAGGTAAAGGCACCAGTTGATACTGGTGCACTGAAAAATTCAATTTTTTTCAGCAAAAGCAGGCAATCTAACTTATAAAGTTACTGCACCACAGCATTATGCGATATATGTGGAAAAGGAACCCGAAAAATGCGAGCACAGCCATACTTAAAACCAGCACTTGATGCTGAACGACCAAAATTAATCAGCAATTTACGCAAATTATACGAAAGATAGGTGATATATGACGACTTATTCACCATCAACTTTATTTTTAAAAGAACTACACGATAGATTGGAAGTGTTAGCTATTCCAATCTATTTTTATTTGCCAAATTCTGACGTTTTTAGAGCCTTTTATTGTGATTGGCTCTAATTCATCAGATACTTCACGAACAGCGCAAACAGGGGCTGTTATTGAAGATATTACGGTAAATATTGACATATTCCTAGACGGTTCAAGTAGAACTGATGCAGAAGAAGTTAAAGCAAAAGCTTTAAGGGCGTTAGGACGTCGAAATGTAACAGCTAATATCATTCCAGATGATAGCATAGGACGTGAAGTATACCACGTCTCTATTACTGTATCTGATACTATTTATTAATTAAAGGAGAAGTTACTACATGACAGGACAAATTACAGTAACGACTGCTAAGCCGTTAGCAGGTAAAAAAGTCTTTTATTTCATTCAGTCTATTCATGCTGCACTTGGCAGCAATGCTATCTTACCAGCTTATCGTACAGACGGCAGTTTGACACTTGGTGCTGAATATTCAGACGAACAAACACAACAAGGGCTTTTACTTGATAAAACAAGTACCAGCCACGAAATTGAGTTGACGACTAAATTTGCACCGAAGGACCCATCAGTTGATGTGCTTGAACAAGCAAATGACACTGGTGAATCAGTCAAAATTTGGCGTGTGCTTGTTGATGAAACATTGAAAACACAAGATGGTGAACCTAAAAAAGATTTTTATCCTGCCAAATTTGGCTATGCTAAGATTGGTGATATTGAATATAATGAAGGTATTGAAGATATTATCGAAACTAGCTACACAGCAAGTATTGTCGGTAAGCTGAAAAATGGTAAATTTCCATTGACTGCCGAAGAAATTGCTTTGCTTGATGAGGTTTATAACTATCAAAACCCAGGTGAAACAACTGGCGATTACGATAACATCAAAACAAGCGAATAACACGTCAAAAGGTTGGATATTAAATCCAGCCTTTATTTTTTAGTTAGGAGATAACTCACTTTATGGAATTTAAAGTTAAAAATAAAATCATTGAAATTAAGTTTGATTACCGCACAATGTTTAAGGTTGACAAACAACTTGCCACTAAAAATAAAGACACTGGTGCAAGTAACAACGACGGTGTCGGTACATTGTTTAACAACATTCTAAATCGTAATGATGAGGGACTTGTTGATTTAATTCTTTTGTCAGCTAACAAAGCGTTTAGTAAAGCTATTTCAGAAGATGACGCTATCACAGCGATTGAAACCTGGCTAGTGGATAATGACGCTGATGACACGGAAAGCTTGTTTGAAGAAATTCAACAAGAAATGGTTGACTCTGGTTTTTTCAAGAACAAGATTTTGAAATATATCGAAAACTTGGAAACAGCAGTAGAATACATGAAAGCGCAAGAGGACAGCGAAGCGCTTCAAGTCGAAATTACCGAAAAACTTATTGGCAAGATGAAAAGTGCACTATCTTAACTGAGTGTGCACGTCTTGGTTTAACAGACTTAGAAACAATCTACTCTTGCAACAAATGGGAACTTGACGCAATTTTAGAGGGGCTTCATTACAGACAGATTGATTTCGCGAAAATCTATCAGAGCTTGCTATGGAAATGCGCTACACTATGAATGCTAAACGTGCTAGTGCAAATAAACTTAGCAAGAAAAAAGACAGAAATAAAGTTAAACAAGCCTTTCATGCAAATAACAATAAGCAAACGACTAATAGTAGTCTTGCTGAACGTCTGCAAAAAGTCAATGACCATTTCATGAACAGATAACACAGAAAGGGGGAGTTATATGGCAGAATTTGATGGCTCAATTTATGCCTATGTCGGTGCTGATATTGCTGATTATCAAGCGGCAATGAATAAGATTACAACTGCAACACAGCGTGCTTTTGAGAAAGCACAGGATGCAGCTGTGAATAATTCTAATCGTTTAGTTCAACGTGTTGGTCAAATTATGGCACAGTTGGCAAACAATGGCGAATCACTTGGTAAACGTTTAGGAACAGCATTTAGCACAGGCTTAAATCTGTCTATTGGCGAAATTCAGCGTATAGCTTCATCAATTGGCGAAAAGATTCCTCAGCCATAAAAAATGGGTTTAATACCGCTTTAACAGCTATACAGAGTGGTGTCAACTCAATAGCTAATAAAATCCCTCAGCCTATTCAAAACGCTTTTACAAAAGCAACTAGCTCAGTTTCTAGCTTTGCTACATCGGCGACTAGCAAGGTTAGCTCAGCATTTAGCACGATTAGTTCAAAAGTAAGCAGTGCTTCAAATACAATCAGTAATTCTTTTGTTGGGAAAGTAGGAAGTAGTCTTACTAGCTTAAGTAGTAAAGCTGCAAGTGTTGCGACTAAAATGGCTAGTTCGCTTGGTTCTGGCTTTTCAAATTTGTCTAGTAAGGCCACTACTGCACTAAATGGTATTAGTTCAAAAATGGGAGAGCTGGGAAATAGTATTACTAAAACTACTTTGACAGTTACAGCTCTTGGTGCGGCATTTGCAGTTTTCCAAGGATTTAAGGCTGCGGTTGCTGGTTCAGTTTCAAAAGCAGCAGAATTCGAAGAAAAAATGAGCAACATCAAGGCTCTTACTGGTGCTAGTTCTGAAACAATGAAGCAATTCAATGCTGCTGCTCAAAAAGCTGGTGCGGATACTGCATTTTCAGCCAGTGAAGCAGCAGACGCTATCGCTGAGTTGAGTAAAGCAGGGGTTGATACAGCCTCTATTTTAAATGGTGGTTTGACTGGTGCTCTTAACTTAGCCACTGCTGGTGAACTTAGTTTGACGGAAGCAGCGGAAGTGGCTTCAACAGCGCTTAACGCTTTTAAATCTGATAATTTAAGTGTTACCGATGCAGCTAACCAGTTAGCAGGTGCAGCGAATGCTTCAGCAACAGATGTCCACGAATTGAAATACGGACTTTCTGCCGTTGCAGCGGTTGCCTCTGGTGTTGGTATGTCATTTAATGACACAACTAACGCTCTTGCAGTCTTTGCACAAAACGGCCTTAAAGGCTCTGATGCAGGTACATCTCTTAAAACAATGCTTTTGAATTTGTCGCCACAAACCGATAAAGCGGCAGCTCAAATGCAACAATTGGGCATTATTACTGCTGATGGAGCCAATCAATTCTATACAGCAGAAGGTAAGCTTAAGTCATTTAGTGAAATCTCACAAATCTTACAAGATAGCTTGAAAGGTTTGACTGCTGAGCAACAACAGAACGCTCTTAAGACAATGTTTGGTACTGACGCCATTCGTGCTGCTAACATTGCTATGAAAGAGGGTGCTGCTGGAGCAGATGCCATGCAGGAAGCAATCAGTAAAGTTACTGCAGCAGATGTGGCTATTCAAAAACTTAACAACTTAAAAGGTGCTGTTGAATATTTAAGTGGTTCGTTTGAAACCTTGCAAATCCAAATCGGTAGTGCAATGCTTCCTGGTTTGCAAGGTGTGGTTAAGATTCTTGATAGAATGATTGACAGTTTTAGTAAAAGTAAGGTTGTTGACCAATTCGTCAAGAAAGTTCAAGACGTCTCACTTGCACTTTATCAAATTGCATTCGGTGCAGATGAGACTAAAAAGAAAATTGATGAAATGTTTTCTGGTGCAGATGCTGATGCTAAGAAACTAGAAACTAAAATTGAACCAATTGAAAGACTTAAAGCTGCAGCATCTAACGCAATGCCAGCAATCGCAGGTTTAGTTGGTTCGTTTGCTTTTGGTCCTGCTTTGACAGATTTAGGACTACTTGGTACTGGATTAGGGATCATCGGAAAAAAAGTGAATTCATTTAGTTCTATCATAAGCAATGCTTTCACCAACGCAGGTGGATTAATTGGTGTTTTAGCTGGTAAAATGAATGGCTTATCAGGTGTATTTGCAAATGCAGCAAGTACTGGTCTATCTGTGTTAGGTGGAATGACTTCGACAATGGGAAGTATTGCCAAATTAGCACTTGCTTCAATTGGCCCTGCAGCAATTCTTGGTTTAGTCGTTGCTGGTCTTGGTTTGATTAATAGCCAATTTGGCGCACAGATTGACCAGTTACTAGCTACAGTTACCACTAAAGGACCACAAATCATCACGAACTTGGTAAACGGTATTACAGGTGAAATTCCACTTTTGATTGCATCAGGTACAGAATTAATTGCTAAATTTGCTAATGCATTTACTGTGATGTTCCCAGTTTTAGTGCAAGCAGGTGTTCAATTAATCTCTAGTCTTGTTCAAGGCGTGGGAGCTAATGCTGGTAGCTTGATTGCGTCTGCTATTCAAGTGATTGGTACATTTGTTAGTTCGATTGCTAGTGCATTACCACAACTATTGTCTGTAGGTATGGACTTTATTGCAAATGTCGTCAATGGTTTGGTTCAAAATTTACCTTTGCTTTTACAATATGCGCAACAGATTGTTGATAATTTTGGTCAAAGTTTATCTGCTAACATGCCAAACATCATTTCTAAGGGTATTGAGATTATCACTAACTTAGTTCAGGGAATTATCCAGAATTTGCCAACAATCATTTCAATCGCTACGCAGGTTATTACTGGATTCATCACAGGCTTAGCTAGTTATTTACCACAAATTTTACAAGGTGGTATTCAAATCATTGTAATGTTGGTACAAGGTATTCTTCAGAACTTGCCACAAATTGTACAGTCTGCGGTTCAAATCATTCAATCGTTGATTCAAGGAATTACACAAAACTTACCGCAAATTATTGCTGCAGGCATTCAACTTGTTGGTCAATTAGCAGTAACAATTATCCAAAATATTCCACAAATTCTTGCAGCTGGGGTCCAACTTATTGCTGGACTTGGTCAAGCTATGTTAGAAGCTATCCCTAACGCTTTGAAAGGTGTTTGGACGGTATTAAAAACGGCTTTGGTTCGTTGTGGGACACAATCACTGGTAAAAGTTCTGAAACTACTGCGAAAGTTAGCAGCGATGTCACTCAAATGACTAATGCAATTGCTGCAGGAACAGGCCAAATGAGTGCACAGACTAGCGCTGACACAATGGCAACGCTTAACAGTATTAGTCAAAATACTGGTCTTGCCAATTTGAATGCGACTAGCAACGCAACTCAAATGGCGTCAAATGTCAATGCGCAGACTGGTATCATGAGTGTTCAAGCACTTAATGATTCAATTGCTATGGCAAACGGTATTAATGCTGGTACAGCACAAGCAAGTACTAATGCAACAACTAATGCTCAAAATATGAAGAGTGAAGTTAACCGCATGAGTGGTGAAATGAGCTTCCAGACAATCAATGATGTTAATAATATGGCAAATGGCGTTGCTACCGGAATGACTACAGCAAGTACTAATGCAACAACTCAAGCGCAAGCTATGGCAAACGGTGTTAATACAGCAGCATCAAGCATGAACTTGGTGCTGTCAATCAAGCATTGAATTTATCAGCGGGTGTATCAAGTAATATGCAAAATGCACAAGCAAATGCAAACAATTCAGCAGCTGTTATGAATAGCGGTGTTAGTGCAAACATGGCATCAATGCAAGCTAACGCAAGTGGTTCAGCTAGTGGATTATCAAGCAATATCACATCTGAGCTTAATTCAGCCGCTTCATCTGCTAACTCAGCATCATCACAAATGGCGTCAAACATCACTAACAACTTCAATAAGGCTAAGTTATCTGCAACATCATCAATGAATGGCATTGCAAATGCAGTTAAAAGTGGTATGAACAAAGTGACTAGCAGTGTTCAATCTTCCGGAAATAAGATGAATTCTACATTTACTAATTCGTTTAATAAAGCGAAAAGTGCTGCACAATCTGGTATGAATGGTGTCCGTTCAGCTGTTCAAAATGGTATGAATGGTGCTGTTGCAGTAGCAAGTAGCGCAGGTAGTCACATGGTATCAATCATGTATAGCACGGCTGGTGGTATGCAATCGGCTGGTTATTATGCTGGTGCTGGTTTTGCAAGTGGTCTTGCAGGCTCAGCAGGCTATATCTATGCTGTTGCAGCTGGAATCGCAGCACGAGTAACAGCAACAATTCGTAGAGCATTAGATATTCACTCACCATCTCGTGTGATGAAATCACTCGGTGGCTATACTGGCGAAGGCTTCGCTATTGGCATGTCTGACTGGATAGTAGAATCAACGACATCAGCAAAGAGTATGCGTTAGCTGTTACAGACCAAAGCTGGGGTGTCAACGGCACTATGGCAATTGCTGGTAGCGTTAGCACATCTGGTCTATCATCTTCACTTGATAGCTTGTCAGACGAAGTGAAAAACAGTGAATTGTCACAACCGGTCTTTGAAGTACACAACGAATTGGTTGGCGACAAGATTTATACAACTGTGAAAGAACGTGAAGCGAGAGAAGATGCTAAAAATGATTATTTTAATTATTAGAAAGGTGAAACATGGATTTATTAATTACGAAAGGAACGGCATCAGTCAAGCTGTCTGACTACGGCTTTTATAATATTAATATTGACGACAGCGCACCTGGAATCTCTCTTGATAAGCGTTCTGTCACTGGTCGTAACGGTACGGTATTTGGTGGTGCAACATTTACTGCTAAAGTCATTAAAGTGACTGGACGTGTAGCTGTTACGAATGTCCAAGAGTTCTTAAGTTTAAAAGATGATGTATTTGGCTTGTTACTAGATGACGAGCCTTTTTATATCACTAAAATGTACCCAATCAATACTGATTTTTATAATTTTCAAATCCCTGGTCAAACGGCTGGGGATTTAGATTTTGTAAATCAACCACACACAGCTTGGCATTATCGTTGGAAAGTCACTGCAGAAGGCGAAGCTGATTTCACTTTTGTTGGCAATTATGGTCGAGGATTAAAATATGATTTTTCAATTAATTTTATTACTGCTGAATTGCCATATGGTGAAACAACTCCGACGACAGTAACGCTAGCTAATAATCAAATTGCTTATGCTGGAACTGCTAAGTTATCACAATTGGAAGTTCCGTTTGTTGTTGAATTAACAGCAACAGGTAATCAATCAAACTTTTATCTTGAAATTGGAGATAATCGTTTTACTTACTCACAATCAGGCAATATTTCTGCAGGTGATATTTTTAAAATTTCTGGCATTGAAACAACAAAGAATTTAGAAAATGTTAATGCACGTACTAATTATGCGTACTTTGTTATTAAACCTAGTCCAACAAAAAAGGTTAGTTACAAAACTGACTTTAAGGGCACAATAAAAATTTTAAACTTTAAAGAACTATATAAATAGGAGGTGATAGTTTGATTACATTTTTAGATGAAAGAGATGTTGAGCATGGTGCACTTGCCACTATTAAAGTTACAAATGCTGTTAACGGTGAACGCTCACTGACTGGTGAAATTGAATCAGGCGATTATGTCCTAACAAATATCGAACGTGGCTGGCGTTTACGTTTTGATGATGAGTTTTATGTAGTAACTTACGCAAAGCCAATTGATGATGGTAAAGGTACGCATGTTACTTTTGACGCTGTTCATCAATTTTTTGGGACTTTGATAAGTCATCAGTGCATGAACAATTAAATGATGGTTCGCATACGTTCTTGACTTACCTTGATTTCATATTCACTGGCAGTGATTACACGTATACAATTGACCCACTTTTGAAAGTCTATGCTTTTGAAAAACAATCATTTGGTTATAAGAGCCGTCTAAAACTTTTTTAACGATGTCATCACTTCATCTGGCGTTGAATTCCAGGTTAATGGCAAAGTGGTCCGTATCTTAGAAAAAACTGGAACAGACCTATCAACGGTAGTTCGCAAGAACTTCAACATGAATGAGCTTGGCATTGAAAAGCATATTGGTGATTTTGTTACTTATCAAAAAGGCTTTGGTGCGTGGATTGATGAGAATGACCACTCAAAGGGGCGTTTAGTTACTGAATACACCAGTCCATTGGCTAGCGTATACGGAAAACTTGAAGCTGAACCTTTAGTTGATGAACGTTATACACAAGCAGACAACATGATTGCTGCATTAAAAGCTAACGTTGATAATTCTTACAGCATCTCGATTACTCTTGACATGGAAGATTTAACTCGTGCTGGTTATGATTACACTCAACCTAGACAGGTGATTACATCATGGCTATCAATGAAACATTAGATTTTCAAGAAAAAATTAGGATTGTTTCATTTACTAGTGAATATGATGTATCTGGTCAGTTGGTTAAACATGAAGTGACTTGTAATGACATTGGTGTAGTCAAGAAGTTATCAGCAAGTTACAACTTAACTAAAGAACAAGCTCAAAATGCGTCAGATTCAGTCGGTAAAGCTGTAGAAATGGCTAATAAAGCACTAGTTTCTGCAGATGGTAAAAGTACTGTTTATTTTGGTAATGAATTTCCAAAAAATGAGCCAAAAGGTACATTACATAAAGGTGACTCACTTTATTTGACAGTCGGCGACACAACGAAAATGTATTACTGGACTGGAGCAGATTGGGAAGAGCTCCCCATCGTTAATGATGTTGAAGCATTCAAAGAACAGATTGCTGATGAACTAAAAGACGTTCCAAATCGTGAAGAATTCGAAGCGACTATTACAGAAAAACTCGCTACATCAAAAGCTGAAATTAAAACACAGATTGACACAGCTAAAACACAGGCAGAATCAAACGCTAAGGCATACGCTGATGAAATCAATCAAGCAACAGCAGGAGTAGCGGAACAAGCGAACACAGCTGTCAATAGTTTAAAATCTGACTTAGCCAAAGTCAAAACTGATTTAACTACCACAACGTCAACTGCAAATGCTGCTAAGACGTCAGCGAGTGAAGCCAAACAGCAACTTACCGCAGTAGCTAATGATTTGTCTAAAGCAAAAACAGACTTGCAAAACGCTGTTAGCGCGGTTGACACAAAAGCTACGAATTTGCAGAGTGATGTATCAAATCTCAATACAAGTTTGTCTAACACAGCTAAAGCGTTGCAGACACAAGGCACGACATTAGCCAATCAAGCTAAAGAGTTACAGACACAAGCTAGTCAGTTAACGGAGCAAGCAAAAGCGCAAGAGACGTTAACTACACGGGTAGAAAATGTTGAGACTACTGCTAACGGCACTAAGACGACAGTCAGCGAATTAAGTAAAACAGTTACTCAAAATGGCAAAGACATCACAAGTGTGTCGAACCGTACTAAGACGGTTGAAACTAGTTTAACTAGCGCTAAAACGTCAATTAGCGAACTGCAAACAAGTGTATCAACAGCTAAAACTGATTTAACGAATCTGACTAAGCGAACTAAGACTGTTGAAGATGGCTTGACAGGAACTAAAACTAATCTTAGTGAGTTAACACAAACTGTTTCAAACGATGGTAAGACGATTGCTAGTCTAACCAGTCGAACTAAAACGGTAGAGGACAGCGTAAGTGGTCTTAAGACTACGATGTCAAGCGTGCAGAAAGATTTAACTGCTGTTACAACTCGCACTAAAACAGTTGAAGATGATTTGTCAGGAACTAAAACAACATTATCACAAGTACAGACAACAGCTAACAGTGCTAGTCAAAAAACAGCTACTTTAGAAACTGGCTTGGATGGGTTGACAGCGAGATTTGATAATTTAAAAATTGGTGGGCACAATTACCTTCTAGGGACAAGCGACCAATATCAAACCTTAACAAGCGATAACTACCTTTTAGGCACCACCGGCAATGGAAATATGAGCTTTCTGGATTTGCTGAAACCTTTGAAAGGTGAGACAGTCACGATCAGAAGCTACATTAAAAACGACACAGATTTTCCGGTGCGTATCCAAATATGGTTCACCGGCGGCGGAATTTACGGGAACCCAGTCCCAGCTCACGAAGAAGGCTACTCAGTCGCAACTGGCAAAATATTGGAAAACTTCGCATCATGTAATATCGCTTTTACACAAGTTGGTGACGGTACGAAGACAGGTGGAACTATTCAGCATAAGGAAGACAAGCTCGAAAAAGGCAACGTCGCAACTGACTACAGTCCAAACGAAGCTGACATCGAGCAAAAAGTAGCTGAATACAGGCAGAACGCAGACCAAAACTACGCAAGTTTGCAAAGTACTGTACAAGCCTTAGATGGCACAGTGACAGCCAACAAGGCAACCGCAGAGCAAACGGCAGCAGGCTTTAAGACACGCATTGAATCACTTGAAACGTACAAGAGCGGTGAATCAACACGAGCTAATCAATACTTCGAGAGCGCTAAGACTGAAACAGCTCGTCAATTGACTGCTGAGCGTACAGCGATTGCTAAGGATTATGTGGCTAAGTCTACATACATCGCTGATGTGACTGGCATTCGTAATGACTTAACAGCAACGACCACAACAGCCAATACGACTAAAACCAATCTTGCTAACTATCAAGCGAGCAATGATAAAGCAGTAGCTAACTTGCAAAACAATCTGCAAACAGCGAATGGCAATATTAGCAGTTTGAAGACGAAGTTGAAGCAGTACCTGGCCAGATTACAAGTGCGGTGTCTGCGGTTGAGGGTAAGATTCCGACGGAAATGGGGTCATCTAACTTATTGCGAAACACTGCGGTAAATGGTGATAACTTAAAACTTTTTGGCAAATCAAATACGACTGTTAGTGTTGTTGAGAAGGACGGGCACCAAGTATACAAATTAGTAGTTTCTGGGTCTAGCAATGCAGGCGCTTTTTTCAACGGCAATAGCGATTATTATAATCTTGTCAAAGACCGTAGTTATACATTTAGTTTCTGGGTTTTAACTAACAAAGATAAGACCTACAGCAGTGGCAGTCTAGGTCATATCCAAGCTGTTAACAATAATAGCGATAAAGTTGGCAATGATAATTTACACCAACACACAACACCTGTTTATAGTACAAATACTATAAAAGCGAATACGTGGACAAAGTTTGGTGTACGTTTAAGGCTACATCAAATAGCTATTTCAAACCATATTTTTGGTATTTAACAGCTGGTGATGAAATTTATATCTACGACATGATGTTAAACGAAGGAAAGATTCCTTTGAGCTATACGCCAGCAGTTGAAGACACACAATCTGACATCACTAAACTAAACACAACACTAACTCAAACAGCTAACGGTCTTAAACAGCTTAGCACGCAAGTAACGTCGCAAGGCAGTACGATTACATCACACACTAACTCGATTAATTCGTTATCAACTGGTTTAAGTGCCAAAGTCTCACAGACTGATTTCAATACGTTAAGCGGTCGTGTAACAACTGCTGAAAACAACATCACAGCGAAAGCTAACGAGTTGAGCAGCAAGATTAGTAGTGTCGAAGGAAGATACCAAGCGGCGAAATGAATCTTGTTGAGTATGGCAGACCAGCCGATGGCCACAGCCCATATAATAATGTAGAATACGCAACACACCCATTTTATTACAATAGCGCTTTCAAAATGTATATTATTAAAAATACAACTACAACCGAGAAACTTGTAGGCATGAACCGCTTTAAAGTTGAGCGGAATACTGATTATACTTTGTATTTTAAAGGTTTTAACAATAGCGCTATCACTAACATGGATGTCTGGTTTTTGAAACGTGTTAGTGGAAGTACAAAGGATTTTGACTCAGCACAAATCTTAGTTAGCGGTCGCAAGTTATCAACTTCAAAAGCAGAAGATGTTTCAGTAACTTTCAATACTGGCAACTATGATGAAGGTTATATTCGTTTCGATAACAACGGTTCAAAAACTGCAGGTACTCAAGCTGACTTGTTTTTCGGTGATGTTTCAGTTAAGAAAGGCAAATCAAACAATGGCTGGAGTCCGTCATTGGCTGAACTGGCAAGTAGTCAAGATTTGAAGAATGCACAGTCTGAAATCAAACAGACAACAGACTCAATCAAAGCCAGCGTATCTTCGTTGGATAAATCAACAGTTAAGAGTGCTAGCTTGACTATTAATACAGACGGAATCGTCATGAAGGCTGGCAAGTCAACAACTGATGTTGCTAACGCTATCGGTTCTTATTTTGCTGTTAATCAGAATGCTATTAATCTGTTTACTGACAAGATTAATGTCAAAGCGAATATGATTGTTGATGGTGCTATAACAAGCACTAAGATAGCCAGCAAATCGATTAATACGGCACATTTGAACGGTAAAATCATTACTGCTGACGTGATTTCAAGCAATGCTATCACAGCTGACGCGATTAAGGCAGGTGCTGTAACCACCGACAAAATGACAGCGAACAGCATTAATGGTGACCGCATTACAGCTGGCACATTAGATGCAGCCAAAATCAAAGCTGGTAGCATTACAGCTAGTCAAATTGCAAGTGGCACGATTACCAGCGCACAAATCAAAACAGGAACAATTAGTGCAGCGAATATAGCTGCAGGTGCGATTACCACAGATAAAATAGCTGCTAATTCTATTAATTCAAGCAAAATTGTATCAAGTGGTATTACAGCGAACGTTATCAAAGGTGGTAAATTACAATCACTATCTAACGCAACTAATTTTGAACTTGATACTGGTAAGCTTTTTTACAATAACAACAACACTGGTATTTTTCGTGTTCAAGCAAACGCTAGTACAATGGGACTTAAATTTTCAAATACTAGTATCACAGTTAGTGGAACTAGCCGAATCTTATCGCGAGTTATTTTAGGCGGTGACCGTCGTGAAACTTCACTAGATGACGGAAAGTGGGACCAAGGTGGGTTTACTGGTATTGTGGCTGAAACAATCAACGGCGTTGATTCTAACGCTCACAGTCAAGCTGATACTTTACGTGTGATTGGAGATAATATTTATTTCACCCACAGTTACAACTACGACGCTCAAACAAAAACAAGTGCACAAGGTTGGAAGATGGAAACGTTTAGCCCTTTTTCAAGTTATGCAGGAAATGTCGTCTTGAAACCGTACGGTATTAATTATCGTCAATCAGACATCATCACTGGTGATGTTCGTTTAGATAACGGGGATGGCTCTGGTTATTGGGTGCGAGGATGTATAAGAACTTTAAGAAATTGTTTTCAACATTATCTAAATGGTGGAACGTCATCTGGTGCAATGAGTGCAATTAGAGATGCTTTAAGAGAAATATCAGGAGTTTAATAATATGGATAAACAACAATTAATCATTAATGAATTACTACAAAAACTAGCAACTGCACAATATGAAGCAGTGCAATTACGTGCTGAATTAACAATTGCTAATCAGCATAACAGTGAACTTGAAGACAAGTTAGCTGCACTAATGCCTAAAGACGATTTGAAAGGAGGTGATGAATAATGAGAGCATGGAACGTTGTCGGAAAATACCCAATTTACACTGATGGAAAAGTAACACACACAGAAATCACACTAGCTACTTTGTCAGGTAGTTACGGCACATTTACTGAACGTGTTGCAGGTGATCAAACTGGTAAAACTAATGATGAACTTATTGAATTAGCTCGTGATGCTTATTTCAAAACTGAATATGCTGATAAAGCTATGCCAGAGGCAGTACAAAAAGTTGATGAGATGTCAAATAAGTTTGACAAAAAATCTGCTGAGTACCAAGAAACAATTGATCAAATGCAAGCGGCCATTGACAAATCTGAGAAGATGACTCAGTTAGCTACTGCTACATTAAACGAATTGATTAACAAAATGTATCCTGATGAGGGTACTACTAACGGTGCTACTGAAGGTACTACAGATGAAACTAACACACAAAATTAAAAATATACTTTTAGGAGGAAGAACAATGATGATTAATTACTTTGCAATGCAAATCGAGCTAGGTTGGATTACTATCGAGACCGTGCCTAAACGTTTCCGCAAACAAGTACAAGAGCTTGTAGACTTGTCTCACGCAGGCTTGCAAGACGAAGACGCCGCCGAATAACAGCTTAGGAAGTGAGAGGAGATTATGCATGTTGAAATTTTAACAGGAGTATTCTCGTTGATTGCAAGTTTGGTTGGCACATTTGGCGGTATTTTAACGAGTACTAAGCTAACCAACTATCAAATCAACGAGCTTAAAAAACAGGTCGATAAACATAACAGCGTCATCGAACGTACCTTTAAGCTGGAAGAACACAGCAAGTATGTTGATGAACGCATCACACGTCTGGAAAGCGAGGTTGAGAAATGAAAAATTATTTTGAAAAATTGGGAATCAAAGTTTTAAAAACCATGGCACAATCAGCAGTTGGAGTCATCGGTGCTAGTACATTAATTTCACAGGTCGATTGGAGAGTGGTTGTTTCAACCGCTCTTTTGTCTGGCCTCGTTTGTGTTTTGACAAATCTGTCTGATTTGAAGGAGGAAGATGTCGATGAAAATTAAACGACTTTTAGCAGGAGTAACAGCGCTAGCTAGCTTGTTGTTACAATCAACAGCTTATGCGGCTGTTGGTGACCAAGGTGTGGACTGGTCACGATACCAAGGCGCTAACGGTGTCTTCGGTTACAGTCATGACAAGTTTGCAATTTGTCAAATCGGCGGTGTTAACGGCGGCGGTATATACGGTCAATCAACGTATGAGACACAAGTTGCATCAGCAATTGCTCAAGGCAAGCGTGCTCATACTTACATTTGGTACCAGGTAGGCGGGAATGCTAGCTTGGGCGAACAAGTCTTAAATACATTCTTGCCACAGGTTCAAACGCCTAAGGGTTCAATTGTAGCCTTGGACTACGAAAGTGGTGCTAGCCTGACAAGCAAGCGAATACCAACGCTATTCTGCACGGTATGCGCATGATTAAAGCGGCTGGCTATACACCTATGTATTATAGTGGCAAGCCTTATACAGTAGCTAACGTGTATGTTGACCAGATTATTCGTGAGTTTCCAAACAGCCTATGGATGGCTGCTTATCCGGACTACAATGTGACCCCAACACCAAATTATAATGTGTTCCCATCAATGGACGGTGTAGCAATTTACCAATTTACGTCAACATATATTGCTGGCGGATTGGACGGTAACGTCGATTTAACTGGTATTACCGACAATGGCTATACTAAGAACAATAATCCAGAAACCCAAACACCAGCAATCAATCAAGGCCAACAAGCAGACAGCACACCTAAATCAGATATCGCCAACGGCAACCAAGTTAAGGTTAAATTTGGTGCCAATGCATGGGCGACTGGTGAAGCTATTCCAAGTTGGGTTAAAGGTCGCACATACACAGTAGCTCAAACTTCTGGCAATCGTGTATTGCTTGCTGGCATCAATTCATGGATTAACAAATCAGACGTGGAAATCATCTCAGTTTCATCTGCGCCAATTCAAGCGCCAGCAACTAGCACGTACACAGTACGTGCTGGAGACACGCTTTCTAGCATCGCTTCAAAATTTGGAACAAGCTACCAAGCACTAGCAAGCTTGAATGGTATTTCAAATCCAAATCTCATCTATGTTGGTCAAGTATTGCGTGTTAATGGTTCAGCAAGCGCTAGTTCGGTTTACTATACCGTACGAGCAGGCGATAACTTGTCAGCAATCGCTTCACGCTATGGCACAAGCTACCAATCAATCGCAGCGCTGAATGGTCTATCTAACCCAAACCTTATCTACGCAGGCCAAACACTTAAAATTAAATAGCAAACAACTTTTTTACCGGCATCTCGGCTTTTGGCTGGGACGTTTTTGTAATTTTTTTACAAGTATAAATATAAATAAAAAAACGTAAAAACACTAAAAAGTTTCGTTTTGTAAAGAAAATTTGCGTTTTTAGAAACAAAAATAAGTATTTATAAGTTGAAATAAGGTTGAAACTATGGCATAATGTAGTTGCTATAACTCAAGACCTTTCTAAATATTTAGTTATGGAGTAATGCGATGATTGATGTATTAAAAATTGTCAATTGGTTCAAAGTACGAAATTATTCAGATATGAAAACTAACGATAATGTTGAAGCTTTGACTCAATTAAAAGTAATGAAATTATTGTACTATGCTCAAGGCGTATCGTTAGCTGTATATGATAAAGTATTATTTCCGGAAAAATTCTGGCTTGGAGATATGGGCCTGCAGTTCAAGAAGTTTATGATGTATACAAAGGGTCAAGAGAGATAGTTGATTCTACAAGTAACGGGATGAGCGATACTGAAATAGGAGATTATCAAGAGGTAAACTCCGATCAAGAAGCGGCTCTTATTTTGAATGCAGTCGTTGATGCATATGGCGATATGTCTGCGATAGAGTTAATGAATCAAACGCATGGAGAAGCTCCGTGGTTAGAAACAACTCAAAGTCAGGAAATCGATGTTAATCTAATCAAAGATTTTTTTGTTAAAGAAATAGTTGAATGACAAAAATTAAAAGTAAAAAAGTAAAAGCAAGACCAAAAATAAAGTCTAATAAACTTGAAGATTTTAAACCAGAATATGTTCAATTTAATTTTTCATTTATTACTAAACACGAGAAATATAATTTAGAAAATAATAATTTAATCCATACGCTTTTACTAGAAAAAATTTATTATTTATCTTCTATGGACTGGGTTCAAGTGTTGGCTCTTAGGAAGGAGCAAGGAATTGAGACACTTAGCTCCCATGCATTAAAAAAATTCACCATACCCCTTGAATTCAAGGAGAGACGAGATGACTATTGCACTGATAAATTTTTTGTGTTTCGCTTAAAAAATCAAGGCAGAGTAATTGGAAAGATGATAGATAAGACATTTTATATATTGGCTATTGATACAACATTTGATTTGTATAAACATTAATACCCTAGCGCAAGCTAGGGTGTTTTAATTTTGTTGACGTCAACAAAATTGGCAGTCATGCACGTTTATGGTATAATAGTTGCTGTAAGAGTGTAAAGGTCTTACTAGATAGGCATGTGTGGGCTGGCGAGCACACGTTAAACTAAACACAGCAGGACTTCTTTTCAGGACTAGCGTGAGCTAGTCCTTTTTTATTGTCGTTAAAACGGGCCTATCACTAAATTGTGGTTATAACAGCAGTGCCTTAAATATTTAAATTTTGGGGCAAATTTGGGGCATAAGTTTGAAACTTTTGTGTTTTTACCTTCAAAAAGCAATATAGTTTCTATCTTATAAATGCTTATTTTTCAATGTTTCCTACTATTATATATCAATGAAATATCATCATCTAAAACTCAAAAAGTTCTTGACAAATAATCATAAAAGCCTATCGTATCAAGGGTTACAGCTTGGGCGACAGGCTTTTTTGTAGTTTTGGGGCATTTTCGGAGGCAACGTAAGGGTAGAAAAGTGCTATAATAGATTTAATTTTTCGGTAAAGGAGGAACAGTGATGAAAGATGATGTAAAATTAGCTCACGAAATTGCTAAAAGAGCACATCACGATCAAGTTGACAAAGCTGGTGCGCCGTATATTTTACACTCTGAGACTGTGGCATCGTTTGTCACGAAAGATGATGAAAAAATTGTTGCCTATTTACACGATGTGATAGAAGACACTCCTTATCAGCTGAGTGATTTAGAAGAAGCAGGTTTCTCGTCTGAAATCATAAAAGCAGTTGATTTATTGATAGAAAAGATGGGCAATCGTACAAGCAATATCTTAAACTTGTTAAAACAAATGAATTAGCACGTGTTGTCAAATTGGCGGATTTAAAGCACAATTCAGATTTATCAAGGCTGGCTCAGGTCACTCGAAACGACATCAAACGTCTGAAAAAATACCAAGATGCCACTATATTTTTAAGCACTTAGATAGCTCTATGTGCTTTTTATCCCCTTAAAAATAGGAAATGCCGTCTAAGTTAACCTTTGATTCAAGAATTGTCCTTAGTTTTCTGGTACAATAGAATAAAACAAGAAAGAAGAGAGAAATGACAAAATTAGCAACGATTTGTTATATTGATAATGGTGAAGCGCTTTTGCTTTTACATCGCAATAAAAAACCAAATGATGTTCATGAAGGAAAATGGATTTCTGTTGGTGGTAAGCTAGAAGTAGGTGAGACACCAGATGAATGTGCGAAACGTGAGATTTTTGAGGAAACGCATTTTACTGTTAAAGAAATGGATTTCAAGGGAGTGATTACGTTTCCAGAATTCACACCAGGGCATGATTGGTACACTTATGTTTTCAAGGTAACCGATTTTGAGGGAGAATTGATTTCTGATGAAGAGTCACGTGAAGGAACTTTAGAGTGGGTGCCTTACGACCAAGTTCTATCAAAACCGACTTGGGAGGGTGACTACGAAATTTTTAAATGGATTTTGGATGATGTGCCATTCTTTTCAGCTAAATTTACTTATGACGACGAACAGCGCTTGGTTGATAAAAGCGTGACATTTTATGATAAATGAGTGAATCGTTTTAAAAAATGGTGATTTTAATAGAAAATGCTATAATGGAAGTTAGTTTAATCATCGATTGCAAACAGTAGTGAGGAGTTTACATGAATTATCATCAAGAGAAGAAATTTACAGATTCTTGGTTTTTTAAATGGTTTTTAAATAATCAAGCAGTTGTCGCTGTTTTGATTACTTTTCTTGTGTTTTTAACCCTTTATCTCTTTACCAAGATTTCATTTTTATTTACGCCGATTATATCTTTTATAGCTATTATTATGTTGCCTTTGGTGATCTCGGCAATTCTTTATTATTTAATCAAACCTTTGGTTGGTTTTATTGAGAAACGTGGCGTTAGTCGGACAACTTCTATTTTTATTGTGTTTGCGATTATCATTGCTTTGTTAATCTGGGCTGTGGCGAGCTTTATCCCAACGATTCAAGAGCAGTTAACGTCTTTCGTTGAGAATTTACCAAGCTATGTCAGAAGCATTAATGTTGAAGCTAATAAATTCTTAGAGAGCCCCTGGCTAGCCAATTATCAAGAAGAATTGGAAGAAATGCTGTCAAATGTGAGCACTAAAGCAATTGATTATGCGGAAAGCTTTTCAAAAAATGTGATTGACTGGCATCAAATTTTGCCAGTGCTATTGCTCGTGTAACTGTGGCAATCATTATGTCTCCTTTTATCTTATTTTATTTCTTGCGTGATAGCGGTAAGATGAAAGAAGGCTTATTAAAAACACTTCCGACACGGATGCGCCGCCCAATTTCGCGTGTTCTCGGTGATATTAATAAACAATTAGCTGGTTATGTTCAAGGACAAGTAACGGTTGCTATTGTTGTTGGTATTATATTTACGATTTTCTTTAATATTATTGGTTTGCGTTATGCGGCTACTTTTGGGATTATCGCTGGTTTTCTTAACATGATTCCATATCTTGGGAGCTTTCTTGCCATGGTTCCAGTCGTTATCATGGGAGTTGTCCAAGGTCCGATTATGCTCATTAAAGTTTTGTATAGCATTTTGTTATTGAGCAGACAATCGAGGGACGTTTTGTTTCGCCTTTGGTTCTGGGAAGCAAATTTGAGCATTCACCCGATTACCATCATGTTTATTTTGCTAACGTCTGGGGCAATGTTTGGTGTTTGGGGCGTTTTCCTAGGGATTCCAATTTACGCTTCAATCAAAGTTGTTGTTAAAGAAATTTTTGAATGGTACAAACGTATCAGTGGTTTGTATGAGGAAGAAGTACTTATTATAGAAGGGAAAGAAAAAGCTAAAGATGTTGAATAGTGAAAAAATGGTGGCTTCGATTCAAAAACAAGATTTGGAGCATGCTGATAAATACTTTAAACGCGCTTTAAAAGAAGATGATGCTGAGACGCTCTTGGAATTGGCAGAATATCTTGAAAGCATTGGCTTCTTGCCACAAGCAAGGGAAATTTATTTGCAGGAGCGTGAGAGTTATCCTGAAGTAAACATTAACCTAGCGCAGATTGCAACTGAAGATGGTGATATTGAGGGAGCTTTCTTGTATTTGGATGCCATTTCACCAGAAAGCGAAGCATATTTATCAGCTTTGCTTGTCATGGCTGATATTTACGATATGGAAGGTTTGACAGATGTTGCGCGTGAGAAATTATTGCTAGCTAGTAAAATCAGCGATGACCCATTGGTTATCTTTGGTTTGGCTGAAATTGAGTTAGAATTAGGTAATTTTAATCAAGCAATCAAAGAATACGCTAAGTTGGATAACCGTGAAATCCTTGAATTAACAGGGATTTCTACTTATCAACGTATCGGTCGTGCTTATGCTAGTCTTGGGAAATTTGAAGCAGCGATTGAATTTCTTGAAAAAACGATTGAAATTGAATATGACGACGGAACAATTTTTGAATTAGCCACTATTTTGTATGACCAAGGGGAGTATCAAAAGGCAAATGTTTACTTTAAGCAGTTGGATACGATGAATCCTGATTTTGAGGCTATGAATACATCTATGCCCAATCTCTTCATGAGGAAAACAAAACAGAAGAGGCGCTTCGTCTAGTTCAAAAAGGCTTGAGTAAAAACGAATTTGATACCAATTTGTTGCTTACTGCATCACAATTTTCATATGAGTTGCATGATTCTAAGCAAGCTGAAACTATCTTTTGAAAGCAAAAGATGTTGCGATTGATGATGAAGATGTCTTAATGCGTTTGACCAACTTGTATTTGGAAGAGAAACGTTATGAGGATGTTGTTACTTTGTCACGCGATAATATCGACAGCGTCCTAACAAAAATGGAATATCGCTAAAGCTTACCAAGCTTTGGAAGCTGATAAAAAAGCGCTCAATCTTTATGATGAATTGGCAACAGATTTATCGGATAATCCAGAGTTCTTGCAAGATTATGCTTATATTTTACGTGAATTTGGGCAAAAGGAACGTGCTCATCAGGTTGCAGAACGTTATTTGCAACTAGTTCCAGATGATGTGAATATGGTAGGATTTTTAAATGAAAATGAATTTTAGAAACCGTTTAATTAGTAATCTTATCACAGTCATTATTATTTTTTGCTTGCTAATTTTTTTTGACCATAGTGGTACACCATTACGTAATATCATTATTGTCTTTACAGGTTTTATTTTTAATGACTGTTTATGATTTTGTTAAAACAAGACGGAAAAAATAAATAATAAAAGAAGTATAGCACATTAGAGCTATACTTCTTTTATTAATATTGATTTTCCTTACTTTTTACACTAGTTTTATATAGGGCAGATTGATCTGTAAAAATAATTCATATTATGACATAGCTTTGTTATCAAATAACTATATTATTTGAATTGTTTCTTTATAGAATCTTTATGTTTGTGGCTTTTCTATTAATTCCGTTTTAATAATGCTGGTGTTACAATTATAAAACAAGGAGGAGTTATAAAAATGACTGTGATAATCAGTATAATCGGTCTATGTGCTGTGGCACTACTAAGTTATTATGTGTACATTCTCATGAAAGGAGATTCACAATAATGAGCTCAGTATTTCAATACATATTTTATCTAGCTATAGTAGTAATTCTTGCAATTCCGCTTGGAACCTATATTAAAAAAGTGATGAATGGCGAGAGGACCTTTTTGTCCAAAATTTTAACGCCTTGTGAAAATGCGGTATATAAATTATTGCGTTTAAATAAAGAAGAACAGATGAATTGGAAAAAATATGCTATTTCAGTATTTGTTTTTTCAGGAATAGGTTTTATTTTCTTATTTCTTTTACAACTTTTACAAGGTATTCTTCCAGGAAATCCCCAAGGCCTCTCAGGAGTAAAATGGGATTTAGCATTTAATACTGCAATAAGCTTTATTACGAATACAAACTGGCAAGCTTATAGTGGAGAATCTACAATGAGCTATTTGACACAATCTATCGGATTAACAGTTCAGAACTTTGTGTCAGCTGCTACTGGTATTGCTGTATTATTTGCTCTAATTCGTGGATTTAAAAAAGTGAAATCTGATGGATTAGGAAACTTTTGGGTAGACATTACAAGAATTATTATTCATATTTTAATTCCGCTTAACTTGGTCATCTCTTTATTGCTTGTTAGTGGTGGTGTGATTCAGAATTGGAAAAGCGCTGAAACAGTTTCTCTTGTTGAACCTATTGCAGTTAGCTCGAGAGGAGAAATCATTGAAAATGCTCAAATTGACTTATCTGATAATACTGTAACTGTTGACGGTCATGTTGTTAAGGATGCTCAAATTGTAAAAGAGCAGTTTGTACCAATGGGGCCAGCTGCAAGTCAGATAGCAATTAAGCAAACTGGGACAAATGGTGGTGGTTATACAGGAGTAAACTCAGCACATCCACTTGAAAACCCTAATGCTTTCACTAATCTCATAGAGATGATTTCTATATTGTTAATTCCTACCGCGCTTTGTTTTACATTTGGAAAAGCAGTAGGAAATAAAAAACAAGGTATTGCAATCTTTATGGCAATGTTTATCTGTCTTGTTTTAGCACTTGCTTCTATTGCAGTTAGTGAACAATTTGGAACAACTCAATTATCGCAAAATGGAGCGGTTAATCTTTCCATGACAAATCAATCAGGAGGTAATATGGAAGGAAAAGAAACACGCTTTGGTATTGCTTCTTCAGCTACTTGGGCAGCATTTACAACAGCTGCTTCTAACGGCTCTGTTAATTCTATGCATGATAGTTATACACCTCTCGGAGGTATGGTAACAATGCTATTGATACAACTTGGAGAGGTTGTATTTGGGGGTGTTGGTTGTGGACTTTACGGAATGCTTGCATTTGCTATTCTGACCGTATTTATTGCAGGTCTTATGGTAGGTAGGACACCAGAGCTGTTAGGTAAGAAGATTGAACCTTATGAAATGAAGTGGTCAGTGATGGTTTGTCTTGCAACGCCTATTGCTATTTTGGTAGGGAGTGGTATTGCTGCTATAGTACCAAATGTGGTAAATAGCTTAAATAATAGTGGTGCTCACGGTTTTTCAGAACTTTTGTATGCTTTCTCATCTGCAGGTGGTAATAATGGCTCTGCATTTGCAGGCTTTGATGCTAATACACCGTTTTTGAATATCACTCTTGGATTGGTTATGTTATTTGCTAGATTTCTCCCTATTATTGGGACACTTGCGATTGCAGGAAGTTTAGCAAGTAAAAAGAAAATTGCAACAACTGCAGGCACACTTTCTACAACAAATAGTACGTTTGTCTTCTTACTGATTGTCATTATTTTGTTAGTTGGAGCACTGAGCTTTTTACCAGCTTGGCGCTTGGTCCATTGGCAGAATTTTTTCAGTAATAATATTTAAGGAGATCCTAACATGTCATCAAAAGTAAAGGTACTTTTCTGATAAAAAAATGATTGGTAAAGCTATAAAAGATTCATTTATAAAACTAAATCCAAAAACACAAGTTCAAAATCCTGTTATGCTTTTAGTTTATATTTCTGCAATCTTAACAACTATACTTTGGGCAGTATCTTTGTTTGGATTAAAGGATGCTTCTAGTGGCTATACACTTGCAATCACAATTATTCTTTGGTTTACTTGTATTTTTGCAAATTTTGCAGAAGCTATTGCAGAAGGCCGTGGTAAAGCTCAATCTGACTCATTACGTGCAGCTAAAAAAGATGTCGAAGCACATAAAATTCCGTCGCTAGACAAGAAAGACCAAATTACCCCTGTATCATCTGTTAGTTTAAAAAAAGGTGATTTCGTTATCGTAAAAGCAGGAGAGCAAATACCTGGAGATGGTGAAGTTGAAGAGGGGGCAGCATCTGTAGATGAGAGTGCCATTACTGGTGAATCTGCTCCTGTTATTCGTGAGGCAGGTGGTGATAGAAGTGCTGTTACTGGTGGTACCACAGTTCTATCAGACTGGATTGTAGTTAGAATCACAAGTGAGGCTGGGGAAAGTTTTCTGGATAAGATGATTGCTATGGTTGAAGGTGCTGCTAGAAAGAAAACACCTAACGAGATTGCCTTACAAATTTTTCTTATTGCACTTTCTATTATTTTTATTCTTGTTACCATGTCTTTATATACTTATTCAGTCTTTTCAGCAAAACAGGCAGGGATTAGTAATACAATTTCCATTACGTACATTGGTAGCATTGCTTGTTTGCTTAGCACCAACAACTATTGGAGCTTTACTTTCTGCTATAGGAATTGCTGGAATGAGTCGCTTAAATCAAGCCAATGTGTTAGCTATGAGTGGTAGAGCCATTGAGGCAGCTGGAGATGTTGACATTTTAATGTTAGATAAAACTGGTACTATTACCTTAGGTAATCGTCAAGCTCATGCATTTATACCCGTAGATGGAGTAAGTGAAGTTGAACTTGCTGATGCGGCTCAATTATCATCACTAGCTGATGAAACACCAGAAGGTCGAAGTGTTGTTATTTTAGCAAAAGAAAAATTTGGAATTCGTGCACGCGATCTTTCTGATAAAAACATGGAATTCATTCCTTTTACTGCTAAAACACGTATGAGCGGTGTTGATTATGATGACAATGAGATTAGAAAAGGTGCTGCTGAGACAATGCAACAATATGTCACACAGGCAGGAGGTATTTATTCTTCTGAATGTGACCATGTTGTACAAGATATTGCTAAACAGGGAGGCACACCGTTAGTAGTTTCAAAAAATCATAAAATTTTAGGTGTTATTCATTTAAAAGATATTATCAAACAAGGGGTTCAAGAGAAATTTTCTGATTTACGTAAAATGGGAATTAAAACCATAATGATTACTGGAGATAACCCAGTGACAGCTGCTGCCATCGCTGCCGAAGCTGGGGTGGACGATTTTCTTGCAGAAGCAACTCCAGAAGCTAAACTTCAGATGATTCGTGATTTTCAATCTAAAGGACACTTAGTTGCCATGACTGGAGATGGTACAAATGATGCTCCGGCTCTAGCGCAAGCGGATGTGGCTGTTGCTATGAATACTGGAACTCAAGCAGCAAAAGAAGCTGGTAATATGGTAGATTTGGACTCATCTCCTACAAAATTAATTGATATTGTTCGTATTGGAAAACAGCTCTTAATGACCAGAGGGAGCCTTACAACTTTTTCTATAGCTAATGATGTTGCAAAATATTTTCAATTATCCCAGCATTGTTTGTAGGACTTTATCCTGGTTTATCCGAGTTAAACATTATGCACCTACATTCATCACAAAGCGCTGTTTTATCTGCGATTATTTATAATGCATTGATTATTATTGCATTAATTCCATTGGCATTAAAAGGTGTTAAATATCGTGAAGTTCCAGCTGGAAAGCTTCTATCTCGAAATTTACTCATTTACGGTTTAGGTGGTCTAATAACACCGTTTATCTGTGTGAAATTAATTGATATGTTTTTAGTTTTCTTTGTTTTGAGATAACAAGTCTAGTGGTAAAAAATCAAGAGAGGTTTTGTAATGAAAACATTAAAAAATACATTTCCAAAAGCACTGATGATTTTCGCTATTTTTACAGTACTTTGTGGAGTTGTTTATACAGGAGTTGTAACGGGTGCAGCACAACTTCTTTTTCCAGATAAAGCTGATGGATCTATTATTACGGTTAATGGGAAAAAAATAGGTAGTGAGTTGCTAGGACAGCAATATACTGATGATGCGCATATGTGGGGACGTATTATGAATGTTGACGTTTCTACTTATAAAGATAAAAATGGTAAAATATTAATGTATGCTGAGCCTTCTAACTTAAGTCCTTCAAGTGATAAATATCAAAAATTGCTAAGTGAACGCATATCCAAATTGCGTATGCATAATCCAGATATGAATGAAGAAACCATTCCCGTTGATCTAGTGACAAGCTCAGGTAGTGGCTTAGATCCTGACATTTCTCCTGCAGCAGCAGAATATCAAGTCGCGAGAATTGCCAAGGCAAATAATATATCTGAACAGAGTGTTAGAAAAATTATAAAGAAGTGCACTAAGGGTAGATTTTTAGGGATTTTTGGTGAGAAAACAGTTAATGTCTTGAAAGTTAATTTGATGTTGGATGGTATTATATAAATATCATATTGTGATGCATTACCATAGTTAACTTAGATATAAGTTCCTCAATCATTTGACAAGGCAATCAAAAGCAAATCTGATTGTTTTTGTGACTGTTTATTAAAGTGTTCTCTACTGCATAGGAGAATAAGGGGGACGCAGTGAGCAATTGGTAAGTATTTAAAAATTATTGCAAATCGATTAGACTTTGCAAGATAGTAAAATTGACTTTGTATATCGCTTTTCGTCTCTTGGTTACTCTTATTCCAAGATTATGATATACAAAGTTTTTTTGATGAGTCGATTTAGGAGGATAATGTTTGGTTTAATGAATACCTCCTAGAGTTAGGATAAGTTGGAAACGGTAACTAGTTTGTGTTACAATCTTTATGTAATATTTAAAGTCTGTCTCGAAAACATGTGCTGAACTTTCTCTGCTTTCATTTATAACATTCTTGGAGGTATTTAATGGATCAAAATAGAAAAAATCCAGATCAGTTATTAGAGATTATTCGTCA
>ENA-OPZM01000051-OPZM01000051.1-human-gut-metagenome-genome-assembly--contig:-NODE-51-length-47298-cov-11.279557_pt1 | contig 47298 bp, 63 predicted proteins | sample MGYA00242478_ERZ504493 | MGnify/ENA primary metagenome ERZ504493 (study PRJEB26092, sample SAMD00036227) | human gut metagenome | host: Homo sapiens | study: EMG produced TPA metagenomics assembly of... | reverse complement strand
CATTTCCGTGAACGATACCGACAAGCGTCAGCTGCCGTTGTTCGCTGCGCGACTGGTGGAGCTTGGATTCAACATCTGGCCACCGAAGGCACCGCATCCGTGCTTCGTCGTTACGGCATCGAGTCCAAGATCGTCGACAAGATCAGCGTGCGTATGGATTCCAATCCGGACGATCCGATCACCACCTACCATGCGGAGGGCAGCGTCGGCAAGAACGTCGTTCAGCTGATCGAAGAGGGTGCCATTGATCTGATTCTCAACACGCCGAATTCTCGTGGCTCCCGTTCCGACGGTTACGCCATCCGTTCGGCCGCTATTGCCGCGGATTTGCCTCAGTTCACCACCATGACGGAATTCTCCGCCGTATTGATGGCCATCGAGGCCGTGCGTAATAATGATTATCAGATCATGAGCATTCAGGATCATTCCCAGCAGCTATTCGAGTTGGAAAGCCGTGAGTAATGATGAGCAGCCTCAGCAGTGAAGAAATGAGTGCCCAGCGTTCGGACTTCGGTCTGCGACTGAGCAATTCCATGGCCCAATATGGTCCGCTATGCGTGGGAATCGATCCACACAGGCAGCTTCTTACTGACTGGGGCTACAACGTAGACGCATTGGGTGCCGAACTATACTCCATGCGTATGCTGCAGGCAGCCAATGGGCGAGCGGCAGCTGTCAAATTCCAGTTCTCCATGTTCGAGCGCTACGGTTCGAAAGGTATCGCAGCGCTCGAGCGGGTACTGTACGCAGCCCGTCAAATGGGTATCATCACCATCGTTGACTGCTGCATGGAGGCTTGCCGACTACGGTGTCCGCATTCGCCGATGTCTATTTCAAGCCGAGGTCTCCGTTACTTGCCGACGCCATCACTTTGCTGCCATATTATGGCGCACGCTCGTTGGGCGGTGTCATTAACGATGCCCTGAACAACGGTCGAGGTGTATTCATTGCATCGCTGACCTCGAACCAAGAGGGCGCCAGCCTGCAGACCGCCATTCGTCAGGCAGGCGAGTACAAGGCAGAACAGTGGCGTACGGCATTGCTAGCACGGCTCAGAAGTTCAATAAGGGCAATGACGGTATGGGTTCCGTAGGCTTGATCATCGGTGCCACCATCGGTCAGTGGATCAATGATTCCGGTGTCGATCCAGCCAAGTTCACTGGTCCTATTCTGTCTCCGGGCTACGGATGGCAGGGTGCTGAAACCCGCGACCTCAAGACGGTGTTCAAAGGCACCAAGGCAATGTGCTCGTCACCGTGTCTCGCTTCATCGCCACGCATGGTCCGGATATTTCCAGTTTGGCCGCGGCTACGGAATCCGTGGCGCTCGATATTCGTCAAGCGCTCATCGAGGCCCAGAACGAAGTCGATGATGAGATTTTGGATGATGAAGAAGACGAGTAAATCATCATCGATTTGTCAACAATAATTCCTTCTTGTAAATATCTTCAGCAACTAATACAGAGTGAGGAAGCAATGACCGACTCCCAGCATGGCCGTTTGATCGTCCTTTGCGGACCGGCAGGTGTAGGCAAAGGCACTGTTCTCGGGCGCGTGCGCGAGCAGCATCCGGAAATCTGGCTGTCGGTGTCCGCAACCACACGGCAGCCTCGTCCAGGTGAAGTGGATGGCGTGAACTATTTCTTCATGCCCGAACAGGAGTTTCTCGACAAGGAAGCTGCCGGTGAGTTCTTGGAAACCGCCGACGTGTTTGGTCTCGCACATTACGGCACTCCCGTGAAACCTGTCGTGGAACATCTTGAGCGAAATATTCCAGTCATTCTGGAAATCGATATTCAAGGTGCTCGCAGTGTCAAGCAGCGTGCGGGGGAGTTGGGTATCGAGGTAATGACCGTGTTCATCGCGCCGCCGTCATTTGAAGAACTGGAACGACGCTTGATCGGGCGCGGCACTGAAACTCCGGAACAGCAGGCAAAACGATTGGAAACCGCAAAAATCGAGCTTGCCGCGGAATCGGAATTCGACAAAGTCATCGTCAATAATGTTGTGGATGAGGCAGCAGATGAACTGTGGAACCTTATCGCAACGGAATTCGATTTGTAATCATAATAATTACAAGGATTGCAATATGCGCTCGAACATATCGGGCGCATATTTTTATATAAAAGAAGCCAAGTATGAAATAAAAATGAGGATTGCGCAGCATATTAACTGCACAATCCTCATTATGTTATTTAATATTCGCTAGGATCAGGCGAGACCGGAAAGCTTGTTGATCAGCTCCGGATCGCGCGTGGCACCCTTATCCGCGGAACGGGCGAAGGCCGCGTAGGCCTTCAGCGCCTGGGAGACCTTGCGGTCGCGGTGCGCCACATAGCCGTCGCCGGCTTCGAGTTCGGTGCGGCGCTGGGCCAGCTCTTCGTCGGAAAGCTCGACGTTCACCGTACGGTTCGGGATATCAATGTTAATGATGTCGCCGTTCTTGATCAGGGCAATCGGGCCCTTGTTTGCTGCCTCGGGAGCGATATGGCCAATGGCCAGACCGGAGGAGCCGCCGGAATAGCGGCCGTCGGTCAGCATGGCGACCTGCTTGCCGATACCCTTGCCCTTGACGAACGACGTTGGGTACAGCATCTCCTGCATGCCAGGGCCGCCCTTCGGGCCCTCGTAACGGATGACCAGCGCCATACCGGGCTTCAGGGTGTCGTTGAGGATGACCTCGATGGCCTGTTCCTGGGATTCGACGACCAGTGCCGGTCCACGGAAGGTCCAAATCTCCTTCGGCACACCGGCGGTCTTCACCACGCAGCCGTCAGGGGCGAGGTTGCCACGCAGCACGGCCAGACCGCCTTCGGTGACGGCCGGATGATCGATGTCGTGAATCGCGCCGTTCACACGGTCGCGGTCGAGGGAGTCGAACAGCGTGGTATGCGTCCACGGATCAGGGGACACGATGTGACCCGGGGCCGCCAGATACATCTGCTTGGCTTCCTCGGTGCAGGTATCACGCATGATGTCCCAGTCGTTGAGTTTGTCCTCAAGCGTCTTGTAATCGATGGAATGCACGTCGCGGTGCAGCTTGCCGGCACGGTCGAGCTCGCCGAGAATGCCAGTGATGCCACCGGCGCGATGCACGTCGGAGATCTCCCATTCGCCGGACGGCGAAGCCTTGCAGATGCAGGGCACGGTGTGGGAGATGCGCTCGATGTCGTCAAGCGTGAAGTCCACGTCGGCGGACTGCGCCATGGCGAGGATATGCAGCACTGTATTGGTGGAGCCACCCATGGCCACATCCATGGTCATGGCGTTCTCGAACGCTTCCTTGGTGGCGATGGAACGCGGGAGCACAGTCTCGTCATCATCGTCGTAATACTGCTTGGCGATCTTGACGATCTGCTCGGCGGCGCGCTTGAACAAATCCTTGCGGTAGGAGTGCGAAGCCAGAATGGTGCCATTGCCTGGCAGGGCCAGGCCGATGGCCTCGGTCAAGCAGTTCATCGAATTCGCGGTGAACATGCCGGCGCAGGAACCACAGGTCGGGCAGACGGTCTTCTCATAGGCGAGCAGATCCTCTTCGTTCAGATTGTCGTCGGCGGAGGCATACATCACGTCGATCAGATCGGTGTTCTTCTTCACGGTTCCGTCGGGAAGTACCGTGGTGCCAGCCTCCATCGGACCGCCGGAGACGAAGACGGTCGGGATGTTCAGACGCAGAGCGGCCATCAGCATGCCCGGCACGACCTTGTCACAGTTCGGGATGCAGATCAGGCGTCGGCACAGTGCGCGTTCACCTGATATTCCACGGTGTCGGCGATGATGTCACGGCTCGGCAGGGAGTACAGCATGCCGGTGTGTCCCATGGCGATGCCGTCGTCAACGGCCATCGTGTTGAACTCACGCGGAATGCCGCCAGCTTCCTTGATGGCCTCGGAGATCAGTCGGCCGACCTTGTTCAGGTGCACGTGGCCGGGCAGGAACTCATCGAAGGAATTGGCAATGGCGATAATCGGTTTGCCGAAATCCTTACCGTCCACGCCAGCGGCACGGTAGAGGGCGCGTGCGCCCGCGAATACTCGTCCATTCATCAGTTTTGCAGATCGCATTTCCATGCTCTCTATTGTGGTAGTTAAGCGGGACACGGTTTTGTCAAGAGTCACTATGTGGAATTCCCAGAAGCGTTACATTCGCGAGCATTGCCGAAGATGCTTGCGCTTGCCGAAAACATGAGAGAAAGGGCTTGAATCAGGTCCAGTGGCGGCCCTATACTTAAGACTTTGGAAAAGAAGCTTTTGGCTTATCTGATGATTGGGAGATAATCAATATGGCATTCGGCACTCAGCCAACCCCGACCGGTCTTGCGGAACCGCCGATCGATGATTTGATGGAGCATGCTGACTCCAAGTACGCACTGGCTATTTTCGCAGCCAAGCGTGCCCGTCAGATCAATTCCTATTTCACCCAGCTCAACGAGGGCCTGCTGCAGAACGTCGGCCCGCTGGTGGAGTATCAGAATCAGGAGAAGCCGCTATCCATCGCCTTCCGTGAAATCAACGACGGTCTGCTTGAAGAGACCCTCGGCGAAGACGATCTGACCGAAGGCAACTGATGTAACGGTTCTTGCGATAAGAACCGGATTCCAAGTTTTCATTCGCCCCGATACCTGAGCGGTGCGCTTTGAATAGTCCATAGTGAAGCTATTGATTGCGTATGCGAAGGACGGGGCGTTTTTTCGTAGCAATCAGAAGGGCGAACGTGTGGGGCGTTCGTGAAAGGAGCAGCCAGATGGCTGAATTGAAGTTGATTTCCGCTGAGTCAGTGACGGAGGGACATCCGGACAAGGTCTGCGATCAGATTTCCGACGCGATTCTTGACGATATGCTTGCTCAGGATCCGCAGTCCCACGTGGCCGTGGAGACATGCGCCACGGTTGGTCAGTTCTTCGTGTTCGGCGAAGTGACGAGTGAAGGCTATTCCGATATTCAGAGCATTGTGCGTTCTGTGGTGCGCAATATCGGCTATACCAGTTCTCACGTTGGTCTTGATGCGGATTCATGCGGCGTGACCGTTTCGTTGACCGAGCAGAGCTCTGAGATTAACCAGGGTGTGGCCCGTTTGAGTGGCGAAGCGGAGTCGAAGGCATCTCGCGAGCAGCGTTATGAGGCTCAGGCGCCGGCGATCAGGGCGTGATGTTCGGCTATGCGTGCGACGAGACCGATGTGCTGATGCCATTGCCGATTTATTTGGCTCATCGCTTGGCTTACCGTCTTACTGAGGTTCGTAAGAATGGCGAAGTGCCTCATCTGCGTCCCGATGGCAAAACCCAGGTGACCATTGAATATGATGAGCATGATGCTCCCGTTCGTCTTGACACGGTGTTGGTGTCCACGCAGCATGATCCTCAAGTCGATCAGGCGTGGCTCAGGGAGCAGTTGACGGAACATGTGATTCGTCCTGTGCTCGACGATGTGCTTGCCGATCGTGTGGTGCATGATGAATATCGCGTGCTTGTCAATCCGACCGGTTCGTTTGTGTTGGGCGGTCCGGCTGCCGATGCCGGTCTGACCGGTCGCAAGATCATCGTCGACACGTATGGTGGTGCGGCTCATCATGGCGGTGGCGCGTTCTCCGGCAAGGATCCGAGCAAGGTGGATCGTTCCGCTGCCTATGCGGCGCGTTGGGTGGCCAAGAACATTGTGGCGGCAGGTCTGGCCCACAAGGTTGAGGTGCAGGTGGCGTATGCATCGGCGTAGCGATCCGGTGTCCATCAATGTGGAAACGTACGGCACCGAAATCGGTGTGACTCGCGAGCAGATCCAGCAGGCTGTGCGTAAGGTGTTCGACCTTCGACCGGCCGCCATTATCGACGAGCTCGATCTGAAGCGTCCGATCTATTCCAAGACCGCTGCTTACGGTCATTTCGGACGCAACGATGCTGATTTCACTTGGGAGACCACCAATAAGGTCGACGAGCTGAAAGCCGCCATCGAGGGCTGAGCTACCCTTGAATCATGAGTACTGAGAATGCCGAGCAGCTGGCGCTTGACGGGCTCGCCCCGCGCAAGCGGCGCAAGCGTGCGCCCGCGGTTAAAACGCCGGCTGCGGAGCATCCCATAGCCCAAGTGGTGCTGGATATTCAGGCCATCCATTTGGGGCAAACCTTCGACTATTACGTTGAGGAGAAGTATTCCGAAGCCGCCCAGCCCGGCGTAATGGTGCGTGTCCGCTTTGGCGGGCAACGGGTCAACGGCATCATTTGGAAACGGACCGATACCAGCGAAACCCCTGAATCGTCATTGCGGTTCATCGAACGGGTGGTCATCGATCGTGTGCTTGTGCCGGAATCCATGCGCAACGATGCCACACTTATCGCGGACGCATTCGGCGGAACGCGAGCCAATATCCTGCGTTTGGCGGTGCCTCCGCGCGTGGCTCGCGTCGAACAGGAACAACGTATTGGCAATCGAACGGGTATTGAAAAAAACGGACGTATCGAATCGCTTGCCAAGATCGAGCGGGAATCGTACGAGCAGCTGCAGCGGCAATACGGTAATATCGACCTGCTTCGTACGGCATTGGAAGGGCAACGTTTCCAAGCGTTCGTGCTCGACCCATTGCCGGGATCCCATCATTGGAGGCAGTGCGTGGCCTGGATGGTGGCCGCGTCCTTATTGCAGGGCAAACCGGCGGTACTGGTGTTGCCGACCATGCGTGAGATTGAGGACATGGCCGAAACGTTGCAGTCGATCGGCTTGCGCTGTTTCGCGCCAACCCAATCATCCAACGGTGCGTACGGCGGCGATTTCGCCATTCTGAACGCGCAGATGGCGCCTGCTGAACGGTATCGTGCGTATCTGGCCATCAGTGGAGGCAGGTGCGGTGCGTGATCGGCACACGGGCGGCGATGTATGCGCCGGTGGATGGCAATGCGTTGTTCCTCATTCTCGATGACGTGTGCTATCAGGATGCCGATGGCATGATGCCTTACGCCAACGCCCGCGGAGTGTTGCGGTTACGTGCAAAAGCGCATAATGGCGTGTTCGTCGCGATGGCCAATGCGCGCAGTGTGCAAAGCCAGTGGGAAACCGATGCGGCGCATGTCGGTGCCACCCAGGTCAGCGGTTTCAGTACGCCGATTCACGCATTCCCTGCCGTAACCAAGGAAGCGAGTCCTTGGATTCGTTGGCTGAACCGTGACGAATTGGCAAGACTTGCGGATTCGACCATCGGAGCGCGTGTGCCGCACACTGCGGTGCGAGTGCTGTCGAAGGCGTTGGAAAGCGGTCCGGTGCTGTTGAGCATTCCGCAGGATGGCATCGGTGAAGCATTGAGCTGCGCGAAATGCCACCGTCAGGCTCGCTGCTCGTACTGCACGGGTCCATTGGAACGGTTACGGGATGGGTCGGTGCGTTGTCGTTGGTGCGGTGTCGCCACTGTGCAATGGGCTTGCCCGGCATGCCATAACGAACGTATGCGCGTGGTTCGTGTGGGTGCCGCCGGAACTGCGCAGGAGCTGAGCCGACTGTTTCGTGGCGTGCCCATTGTGCTTTCAACGCCGAGCCAGCCACGCGGCATTGTTCCCGATATCGGGTTTGCGCCGCAGTTGGTCATCGCCACTCCCGGCGCAGAACCCCGTGTACGTGGGAGGAACCCCTCGGAATGCGAATACCGGGCCGTGGCCATTCTCGACGCATGGACCAGCTTGTACGCCTTCGGCATTGACGCGGGCGTAGACACGTTGACGTCGTGGATGCGCGCGGTTTCGCTGTGCGCGCCGCGAATCAGGGGAGGTCAGGCCCTGTTGATCGGCGAAACCGATCCCACGCTCGCTCAATCGTTGATGCTTTGGAATTCAACGGTGCTGGCGCAAACCGAATTGCGGGAACGTGAACAAACCGCATTGCCGCCTGTGTTTGCCGCCGCATGCGTATGGGGACGTCGTGACGCGGTGAAGGTCACGCTGGAACGTATCGGCGCGTTGGGTGGGGGTGACCTGTCCGCCATCGAAACCACCGAAGGCATGCTGCCGTCCGTATTGGGGCCGGTACCTATTCCGCAGCCTCGGACCATTGATTCGCGCGAATTGGAAGGCACTGCGGATCGTGTCAAGGCGGTGGTGCGTGTGCCGCAAAGTCGCCGAGGTGAGTTGGCGTTGCGTTTGCGTTCCGCCAGTGCCCGCCATGTGGCCGCGCGCGAACCGGGAGAACTGCGTTTTCAGCTTGATCCGAAGGAGCGAATCTGACGCACGTCCCCTCGCCGTGAAAAACTAGACAGGTTGGCAGTTCGGCATGAGGCCGCACAGCAGTGAATGGAGGATCATATGAAGGGTTGGCCTGGAGAGCCTGATATGGAGTACGACGTGCTCATGGCTGACGGCGAAGCTGCGGTGAATGCGGGCAAGCCGATCACCGATGTGATTTTCGATTTCGGCAACGTGCTCGTCTACTGGGATCCGGTGGCCGTGATGACGCCCCGCTATAGCGACGAGCTTGTTGAACAGTTCCTTGACAACGATATTTCCGGCTTCTACGACATCAACGATGAACTGGACTGCGGCATGTCGAATGATGACGGCGTCGCCCTGATGCGTGAACGTTATGGAGACAAATGGGCCGACATGCTGCAGTACTATCTCGACAATTTCGTCGACTCGTTGACCGGCGTGGTGCCGGGCGCCGCGTGCTCATCAACGATTTGAAAGCGGCCGGCGTGCGTGTGTGGGGATTGAGCAACTGGCAGAAGGATCTGTTCCCGATCGCGCTCGACAATTTCGATATTCTGCGCAGCCTCGACGATCGTGTGGTTTCCGGATATGTCTCCCTGCGTAAGCCGAATAAGGATATTTACGAGTTCGCGTTGCAACAGTTCGGCATTGACGCTTCCGGCGCGGTGTTCGTGGACGATAAGGCCATGAATATCGTAGGCGCGAACAATGCGGGCATTCGTGGCGTTCGATTCAAGGATTCACGTGCGTTGCGTGCGCTGCTGATTGATGCGGGTGTGAAGATTCCCGCGGTGCATCAGGCATAGTGTGTTGCGTTCCGCTGCCTTACATGCTGTTGATGTGGCCGGAATGATTCCCACGATGATAACGATGTGATGAGGATTTGATAAGGAGGACTTTTCGTGCTGAAAGTGCTGTTTGCCGGTACTCCGGATGTTGCGGTGCCGTCGTTGAAAATGCTGGCTGAAGATACCGAGCGTTTCGAAGTGGTCGCAGTGCTCACCCGACCGGATGCTCCTACCGGGCGTGGACGCAAACTGGTACCGAATCCCGTGAAGCAGGCCGCTCTTGATCTTGGTTTGCCGGTGATTGAATCCGATCCGAGCGAGGAAACGTTCATTTCCGAACTTGCTGCGACCGGTGCCCAGGCCGCGGCAGTGGTGGCGTATGGCAAAATCCTGAAGCAGGATGTGCTCGACGCGCTGCCGATGGGATGGTACAACCTGCACTTCTCGCTGCTTCCGCAGTGGCGTGGCGCGGCTCCCGTGCAGCGTTCCATTTGGGCGGGCGAGAAGGTGACCGGAGCCACGGTGTTCCGCATCGTGCGAGCCATGGATGCCGGTCCGATTCTGGCGCAGTCCACTGTGGAAATCGGAGCGCATGAAACGGCGGGTGAGCTGCTGAACCGTCTTGCCGAGGATGGTTCCCGTTTGCTTGCCGCCTCGCTGCAGGCCATGGCCGACGATCAGATCGCGCCTGTGGAACAGCCTGCCGGCGCATATGAGGTGGCTCAGAAGATCACGGTTGAAGACGCGCATATTCGTTTCGACATTCCTGTGTTCGCGGTGGATCGTCAGATTCGAGCCTGCACGCCCAATCCGGGCGCATGGTGCGAACTGCACGCCAATGCCGAAGCAGAACCGGCCACGTTGCATGTGTTGCGTGCGCAGGGGGCCGATATGAGCAATCCCAACACACCCGTTTCGCTAGAACCAGGGCGGATCGTGGCCGGAAAAAAGAACGTGTGGGTGGGTACTTCCTCAGATCCTTTGGAATTGCTGGAAGTCAAAGCCCAAGCAAAAAGCCATGCGTGCCGCCGATTGGGCGCGTGGCGCGCATCTCGACGGAGCCTACTGCAAGTAGTGTCGAATAAACGGATCATAACGATATTGCCGTGTGAACATCATCATTTCACACGGCAATATCGTTATCCTGCAATATCGGATTTTGCTATATCGCGACTCGGATCTATCGGGATTCGCATCATCGAAGAATGCGAATCAACGAAGAAAATCAAGAATCCGGGTCAAATCACGTTCGTTCACACGATGCGGAGCATCCGCCTGAACCGCAGGCTTGGCGCAGAACGCCACGCCAAGCCCGGCGGCATGAATCATCGGCAGATCATTGGCTCCATCGCCAACCGCAACAGTCTGACCCATGCTGATGCCCATGCGCGAAGCCCAATCACGCAGTGACTGCAATTTCACATCTTTCGTAACGATATCGCCAAGCACATGGCCGGTTAAACAACCATCAGCGGCTTCCAAACGATTCGCAATCCAAAAATCAAGATGCGCGTCGGCGGCAAGACGGTCCACGACTTCATGGAAACCGCCGGAAACCACGCCGACCTTCCAACCATGCGCATGCAAAGCGTCAATCAAATCAAGCGCCCCCTGTGTGAAATGCACGCGACGATACACATCATCGAACACCGAAGTCGGCAGATCCTTAAGCAGCGCAACACGAGCCTGCAACGCCTCGCGAAAATCAAGTTCGCCATTCATCGCACGTGCGGTAATCGACGCGATCTGCTCGCCAATTCCAGCGGCGGCGCCCAGCTGATCGATGACTTCCTCATCGATCAGCGTGGAATCCACATCCATCACCAGCAGTCCAGGCTGGGAAAGGGTGGGAGTGGGCGCAATGTTCGGCGATTCTTGTTCAAGCATGGTTTTGATTGTCGGAAATCATGAGGACAATGGGTATTCTTAAGGGTTGAGCATGTTGAATGCGAATGCGCCATGACATGACGAAATGACGGAACGGCTCGAAACGCATTCGGCGGAAAGCGAGGCTGATGAAATGGATCAACGTGATGAGACGTTGGCGTCGTTGGGTGAGGCCAACGACCAGTTGATGGCCAAGAATCATGCGTTGGCCAAGGCGTTGAGCCGTGCCACCCAGGAGCTCACCAAGGCCAAGGCCCAGCTGAACCAGTTGGCGGGACCGCCCATGACCTTCGCCACCATGGTTCGCGTGCATTCCTCTCGCACGGACGAACAGGGGGTACAGCATGCCAGCGCCGAGGTGATTTCCGGAAGCCGTCGCATGATCGTGCCGGTTGCGGCGAATGTGCAGGCATCCAGGCTTGAGGCTGGGCGCACGGTGCTGCTCAACGAGAACATGGTGGTGGTTTCGCAAGCCGGCACCGATGCTGTGGGCGCAGTGCGCACGGTGAAGCAGGTCATTGATGATGGGCGATTGCTGGTCGCGGATGGCGGTGGAAACGTTGCGTTGGTCCGCCGTTCGGGAGCGCTGTCGAAAACTTCGATCAATGTGTCCGACCGTGTTACGGTCGATTCGTCCATGAGATTCGCGCTTGCGTTGGTTCCCGCGCAGGATGATGCCGACTTGGTGCTTGAGGAAGTGCCGGATGTCACGTTCGCTGATATCGGCGGTTTGGATGAGCAGATCGAACGTATTCGCGATGCCGTGCAAATGCCGTTCCTGCATCGCGAACTGTTCGAACGTTATGATTTGAAGCCGCCGAAAGGCGTGCTGCTGTATGGTCCTCCAGGCAATGGAAAGACGCTGATCGCCAAGGCTGTGGCCAATGCGCTCGCCGAAGGCGCTGCCGGCGGTCGTGGCGTGTTCCTGTCGGTGAAGGGGCCGGAACTGCTCAACAAGTTCGTGGGCGAGTCGGAACGCCTGATCCGCATGATTTTCAAGCGCGCGCGTGAGCGTGCGGCGGATGGCAAACCGGTGATCGTGTTCATTGACGAGATGGACTCGCTGCTGCGCACTCGTGATCCGGCGTGTCGTCGGATGTGGAAACCACTATTGTGCCGCAGTTTTTGGCTGAACTTGATGGCGTGGAAACGCTTGGCAATGTTATGGTCATCGGCGCTTCGAACCGTATCGACATGATTGATCCGGCGGTGTTGCGTCCTGGTCGTTTGGATGTGAAGATTCGTGTGGAGCGTCCGAAAGCGGCTCAGGCGGCGCAGATCATCCGCCATTATCTGACCGACGATTTGCCGTTGGTGCCAGGGGTGGATGCGAAGGCTTTGATTGGGGTGCTGGTCAGCGATATCTATTCGACGGACGAGCACCGGTATCTGTGCGACGTGTGCGATGAGCATGGGCAATGGCATCCGATCTATCTGGCGGATGTGGTGTCGGGTGCGGTGCTGAAAAACATTGTGGATCGTGCCAAAACCCGTGCTGTGAAAATCTCCATCGAAAGCGGACAGCCGGCGGCGATTGGCGTCGATCTGTTGGCGAAGGCCGTCGACGAGGAGTTTCTTGAAACCCGCGATGCGGTGTTGGATGCCAATCCGGAACAGTGGAGCCGTATCAATGGTTTGGAAGCAGGGCGCATCACCCGTATACGACCAGTCGAATAATGCTGGCAGGCAACGCGAAATCAGACGAAGGGAAGTCGTATCAATGAGCGTTCGTCGAATCATGGGCACGGAAACGGAATACGCGGTTTCCGCTCTCGGAATGGAGCATTACAATCCGGTGAAGCTATCGTTCGATGTGGTCGGTGCCGCGGCGAACGAACGAACCAAGCATATTCGCTGGGACTATCGGCAGGAGGATCCGGTCAACGACGCCCGCGGCACCAGGCTGGAACGTGCATCCGCGCATCCTGATCTGTTGACGGACGCGCCGCAGCTCAACATCACCAATGTGATTGCAGTCAATGGCGGCCGTGTGTATGTGGATCATGCGCATCCTGAATATTCCACGCCCGAAACCGATGATCTTCGATGCCGTGCTCTACGACCATGCCGGCGATCTCATCATGCGTGAGTGCGCGCGCAAAGCCAGCGAACAGACCGGTATCGCAATCGCGCTGCACCGTAATAATGTCGACGGCAAAGGTGCAAGCTGGGGCACCCACGAAAATTATATGATGCTGCGTTCGGTGCCGTTTGACCAAGTTGCAAAACTCATGACGGCACATTTTGTAGCGAGACAGATTTTTACCGGATCAGGTCGCGTCGGTATCGGCGAACGAAGCGAAACCGCCGGATACCAGCTCAGCCAGCGCGCCGACTATTTTCATATGAAAGTCGGTTTGCAGACCACATTCGACAGGCCGATCATCAATACTCGAGACGAATCGCACAGCACGGATGCATACCGTCGATTGCATGTGATTGTCGGGGACGCCAATCGTATGGATGTGCCGCAGGCGCTGAAACTCGGCACCACCAGCATGCTGCTGTGGCTGCTTGAGCATGCCGAAGAGGCGGGATTGAACATAGACGAAGCGTTGGAGCCAATCATGCTCGCCGATCCGGTGAGCGCCATGCACGAGGTGTCTCATGATTTGACATTAGGTGCCATGTTGCCGCTGGAATATGGCGGCGAGACCTCGGCATGGCAGATTGAGGTCACCCTGCGTGGCCTGGTATATGCTGCCGCTGCCGTGATCTATGGAACCGACACGTCCGGTGAACCGGCATGGTCTGACCGTTCGACCCGTAACATCATGGCGATGTGGGGGCAGGCGCTCGCCGATGTGGCTGCCATCAGGCATGCCGATGATGATGCGCGTTTGACGATGCGCGAGCAAGCTGGCCGCATTGAATGGCTATTGAAATGGCAGTTGTTGGAGAAGCTGCGTCGTAAAATTGGCTCCGGTTGGGATGATGCGCGTATTGCGGCCGTCGATTTAAAGTGGGCTGCGATTGATCCCGCTGACTCGATTTTCGATCGGTTGCGTGCCCAAACGGAGCGGCTGTTTACGGACGGGCAGTTGGTGCAGGCTTCGGTGGAAGCGCCTTCCGATACCCGTGCTTGGTTGCGTGCCGAAATGATTCGTCGTTTTCCAGAACAGGTTGTGGCCGCATCGTGGTCGCATCTTACGGTGCGCCATCGAACGATTGGTGATAATACCGTGGAGAATCCGATGGTCTCATTGGATATGTCAGACCCTCTGAAATATAGCAAATCTCAATGTTCCCGCTATTGTGAGCGTGTCCAAGATGCGGCGTCGATTTTGGAAATGTTACGGTGAAATGCAATCTGTGCGGGTAACATTGCCATCAATTGGTCGCGAAGAACGACCATTGACAACAGGTAACATCATCCCGGTATTTTGAGGAGAGGACGTGCCGGGACTGTACAGAGGAAACGAAAAGGCATATCTATGGAACTGAGGCAAATCGCCCTCGAAGTCGCACGCATCCTGCAGGACGCAGGCAAGCATGCGTTGAACGACCAGATGAATCCGCACGACATGAGAAAACTGGAAGTGTCCGAAGACTGCTTCCACTTCACTTCAGACACCGACAAGCGCCTGCAGCAGTTCATCAGCAACCGCCTGACCTATGTCAACGTGTTCGACGGCTTCTGGCAGCTTCGCCTGAACAGTGCTATCCCGGCCAGCGATACTGGTGTGTGGGTGGCATCGACGGCGTGATCAATTTCGCGCGAAGCATGCCGGAATGGGCCATCACCGTGACATTGTTCGAATTCAACGACCAGTGCTCCGCACAGCCGATCCTTTCGATTGTGCACGCTCCGGCGCTGGGATTGACGTATCTTGCGGTGCGTGGATCCGGCGCGATTCGTATTCGCAAGACTCCGTTGGGAGACAAACGCGAGAAAATCATTCCTTCCACCACGTCGTCCCTCGATGGTTCGGTGGTGAGTTTCGGCATGTCTCCGGTATCGTCCGAATCGCAGCGTGCGCTCGATGTGGTGGCGAAGATTGCCGGACGTCCTGCCGATATTAAACGTGTCGGCCCGGCGTCCCTTGATTTGTGCAAGGTGGCCGACGGTACGTACGATGCGTATTTCGAACCGCACTTGCATGAGTGGGACGTACCTGCCGTGTCTGCTGGTGCTGTGGTGATTTGGGAGGCGCAAGGCCATCTGACCCAGTGGAACGGCGAAAGCGTTCACTGCGCCAGGAGAACGATGTGATGGCCACCAATGGTCTGATCACCAATGATCTGAGCCAGTATTTGGCATAGTGTTGCATGCTGCGCCACACCTGATATAAGGTGTGGCGCAGCGTTTTTTTGCAGGTTTGCAACCGGAAGTTACAGGGAGGAATGTCATGCCTCAGGAATTTGAACAGGCTCAATCCGCATCCGCAGGCCAAGAGGTGGGTGACATTGTCGAATCCGCCGGCGTACAAGTCGACGGAACCGCTGATGCGTTGGATGCCGTGCTTGACGATATCGAATCGGTGCTCGAGTCCAATGCTGAGGAATATGTCGGTAGTTTCGTGCAAAAAGGCGGCGAGTGATGCCGCAGCTGCGAGACAGCGGCAATCATTCCTCGTCACCGCTTGATGCGGGAACGTTGCGTGAGGTTCATTCTTTCGCTCGTATTTTCGGCATTGAAACGGAATACGGCGTCAGTGTGACCGGTGCGGATGTGCCATGCGACGCCAGCCAGACGGCAATGATGATGTTCCAGCCGATCGTTGCCTCCGCGCGATCGACCAATACGTATATTGAAAACGGGTCGCGACTGTATCTTGATGTCGGATCGCATCCTGAATATGCCACGTCCGAGGCCTGCGATCCCATGGACGCCCTTGCCGTGGATGCGGCCGGCGAACTGGTGATGCGCGATCTTGCGTTGGACGCCCAGCAAAGGCTTCGAGCCACGCATGGGCCACGTGCCACAGTGCATGTGTTCAAAAACAATGTGGATTCCGCAGGGCATTCCTTCGGCTGCCATGAAAACTATCTGGTACGTCGTTTTGTGCCGTTGGACGTCATCGAACACGAATTGCTGCCGTTCCTGATTACCAGGCAGCTGTTCACTGGCGCAGGCAGGGTGACGGAATCAGGTTTCCAGATCACGCAGCGTGCCGATTTTCTGGATGAGGCTGTTTCATCGGCGACCACAAGATCGCGTCCAATGGTCAACACGAGGGATGAGCCGCATGCCGATCCCGACGCCTTCCGAAGGCTGCATGTGATCATCGGCGATTCAAACCGTTCTCAATGGGCCACGATGATGAAGCTGGCCACCACGCATCTGGTGCTGTGCGTTATCGAACAGGCTGGGCGTGAAGGACGTGAGTCGGGATTCTCGCGGTTCGCGTTCGCGGACGCCGGTGCCGCAAACCGTGCGGTCAGTCGCGATATGAGCGGCGTGAATGCTTCGTTTGCCATGGCCGATGGATCGACGTTGCAGGGTGGTGCCGTAGCCATGCAGGAACGTTATCTACAGGCTGTGGAACAGTTCGTGGATGAGCATCCGGAAGTGGCTTCGTCGTTGCCTCGCACCGATGTGCACGATGTGCTTCGCCAGTGGCGCAATACGTTGGAAGCGTTCCGTTCCGGCAATGCAAATGCTTTGGGAGACAGAGTGGACTGGGTGTGCAAGTACCGCCTGTTTGAAGCGTTACGTGCCCGTTCCAGTGCGGATCTTCCGCTGAGCAAGCTGGAACAGTTGGATCTGGACTATCATGACGTGGCCAATGGCGCGTTGTATGCGTCGTTGCTTCGCCGTGGTGCCTTGCGTTCGCTGATTGACGGTCGTGAGGCGCAAAAGGCGCGTACCATGCCGCCGGCGGATACTCGTGCCGCATTGCGCGGCAGATTCGTCAGTGCGGCCAAATCGCATGGCGCGCAGTATTCCTGCGATTGGACCAGACTATCGTTGCATGCGCGCGGAAGATGGATATGGTGCTGCTGGATCCGTTCCAATGCAGGGAGAATGAGGATTTCCAAGCCATGATTGGCGCTTTAGAGTAAGCGATGGTGGCAATGGGAAACGTCGATGGGAGTGGGGTGTGGCCGACAAGCTTCGGTCACACCCCACTCCCATATCGGTATGTTCTCCTGAATTGTTTTGCGATTGCGCTGCGGTCGCTTTCGTTTTTGATTGGCTTGAATCAGGCTTCGCCGCGATATTTCGCCATCATCTGCGATTGCAGCTGTTGCGCGCTTGGCGGCGTCCATGTGATGGCATCCGCGCCCGCTTCGATGGTGGCGAGGATGCGATCTTCGGATCCGCCTCCCGATGCCAGGATCGGTATTTCCGGATGATGCGCACGTATGTTTGCCACGACTTGCGCGGTGCGTGCTCCGGCTGCGACGTTGATGATGGCCGCACCGGCGAGAATCTTGCATTCGGTGATTTCGTCGTCTTCCGTGACTGTTGCGATAACGGGAATGTCGACCATGGACATGGTGGTTTCGATGGTTTCCGCTGGTGCCGGCGCGTTGATGACGACGCCTGCCGCACCTTGCATTTCAGCCACCATGGCCAGCTCGGTCACACGCGGACCGGTGGTGGTGCCTCCTCCGACGCTACGAAAAGTGGCATTTGTGCCACAGTGAGCAACGCCTGTGTGATCACCGGTTCTCCAGTGAACGGGTAGACGGCGAGAATGGCGTTGGCATTGGTATTACGGATGATCGCAGCGTCGGTGGTATAGGCGAACGATTTGAGCGTATGGCCTTTGACTGTGATGCCGCCGCAATGTTGCGATATGACTGCGGGTACTCTCGCATTGGGGAAGGAGAGGCGACCTTCGATGCGTGCGGTTCCATAACGGGTTCGTGACACATGTGGTGTTGTGGAATGCTGTTCCACGGCCACGGCTTCACTGGGAGTGAACAGGGATCGTTTGTCGATGCGGATTGGTTTGGGGGCATTTGCTTCGGGAATGGTCTCCTGCTCGTCGCTCATTCCTGCACCTCCGTATCTGTGTGATTCAGCATAAGGAATTCATGGATGGCTTTGCGCCGCTCGGCAACCTCTTCATCGAGAATCCTGGTGTCGGTGTTGTCGATGATACGCTGCAGAAGTTCGCTGAGGGTGGAAAGATCCTCGGTGCTGAGGCAGTCAAGCATGTGCGTTGCCGTGTCATGGCTTTTGGGAAGCTGTTGCAGCGGTGGCACGCCACGACGTGCCGCTTCGACGTTGCATACCCGTGTGGCGGCTCGTAGCGCGGTCTGTGTGCGTGTGGCCTTCAGCTTGGTATGCAGCAGCAGAATGTTCAATTCATGCAGTTGATTGATGACTTCCTTGCGTTGATCGGTCATGTCTCTCTCCATCTATATGGACACGATGTCTAATATATATGCATAGTGTAGCGCAGAATGACGCTTGTACAAGTGTCATGAACGACGAAAGCCCCGACCGTCATGGTCGGGGCTTTCGTCGTGTAAGCAACATATCAGTACATGACTTACTTGGTGACAGCCTTCTTCAGCAGGGAGCCGGCGGAGATGCGAACGCCGTAGGTTGCCGGAATCTCAATGGTCTCGCCGGTGCGCGGGTTGCGTCCGGTGCGGGCGGCGCGCTTGACGCGCTCAGCGGAGAACAGGCCGGTCAGCTTCAGGCCTTCGCCGGACTGCATCGCCTCGACGAACACGTCCTGGAAAGCGTTCACAGCTGCCTCAGCCTGTGCCTTGGTCAGGTTGGACTTCTGAGCGATCTTCGAGACGAGATCAGACTTGTTGTATGCCATAAAGCATCCTTCTTGGGTCAGGGGACATTCTGATTACGAACATCCACGTTCTCTATGATATTAGCGCACTCTTATGAGGAAAATGGCATTTTACAAGGGTTTTGGTCGCTTTTTTGAAAATCAGGGGGAAAACAAAGTGTACGGGGGTGTTTGTCAGATCAAATTATGCATGTCAAGCCATTTCATGGCCAACGCACCGACCGGAATACGCAACCAGTAGAAGGCGATTCGGTAGACAAGAGTAGCGGAAACCGCGATGGAGGAGGGGATGCCCACGGCAGTGAACGCCACCGACAGCACGGCCTCCACGGCACCCAGACCGCCAGGAGTGGGAACCGCGGAGCCCAAAGTGTTGGCAAGCAGGAAAATGAAGGTGGTTTCCGCAGGATTCGTGTGGTATCCAAACGCCATCAATGCTGCCCAGAATCCCAGTCCGGTCGCAAGGTTAAGCACCAGTGCGCCGGCAATGCCAAGGGCCAGTTCCTTTGGCCGTGCAAGCACATTGACCAGGTTGCGCGCGTATGCTTTGACCACTGGAAGGTATTTCTCGGTCACCAAATGACGCACTGGAGGAATCGCCATGGCGGCCGACACAACCAACGCGACGATGGCGATCACCATGATCAGCGTATTGGTCGGAATCATGCCGGACAATGTGTTGCGGCCGGTGAATAGGCCAATCGTCAGCAACAACACGATGGTAGTGCCTCCCTGTACGGCCCAGACCGCGCTCATAACCGCGGTCGCAGCCGTACTGCGATAGCCGCTTTTACGAAGGAACTGCAGGTTGACGAATGCTGGACCGACGCCGGCCGGCATGGACACCGCAGTGAAACCGGACGCCATCTGAGAGCAATACAAGCCGATCGTGTTGCGTTTATCGGAATCCATGAACACACCCAAGGTGATAGCGGAACCAAGCCACGCCACAAAGCCAAGCGCGACGCAAACCAACGCCATGGCGAGATTGGCGTCTCTGACGGCCTTGATCATTTCGGCCGGCTGAATCTGGGTGAACACCACATATACGGCGACCACCAGCAGCGCAATCGCAATGAACGAGCGAAGACTGAACCGGGAAAGCGTGACTTTTTCCATGGAATCCGCGACATCCTGCGGAGCGAGCGCCGAAATACGCGTACGTAAATCGGTAAGCACATGCTTGTCCCAGCCAGGCAATGCGCGCGTGGAAGCGGGAATGGCAGCCTTCTGTATGAAGGGTGCCAAATCGATCAGCTGCTCGTCTCCCCAAGTCCTGCGAGCGCAGGCGATCGCACGATCATTGCCATTGAGTGTGGCAAGAAGAACCAGCAACTGTACTTTGTCGAGTGCGAAGTTCGGAGCGGAACTGCCATAATCGCCATTATGCCAACCTGCGATTACCGGATGCCCGTTTTCCATGCGGGACAGGGTTTCCGGAGTGATGCGACGATGGGTGAAGCCATGATGGTGTGCTGTGGTGAGATATTCCATGAACGCTTCCATATCATGGTCGGACATGGTGTTTTGGTTGCATTCCAATGGCATGCGGTTGCGGTGGAACACCAGAATGGAGGATTCTCCATAATCGGCCACACCATACACGCGCGGAGTTTCCAAACCGGCATTGGACAGGCCGAGAATCATGCGTAATGATGGTGCATGGCGTCAACCGAGGAACGGTCGCGACGCATGGAACACCGGTCAGGCGAAGCCACTGCCATACTTGGTTGAGATATCCGGCCGCATGCACTTGATTGTCGAGTACGGAAACGGTGTATTGCTTGCCGTCATAGTCGACAACATCGTAAATACGGGAATTTTCGGTCAGATCGTCATCCAGCGTGGCCTTCAATACTCCCGAATCGACGTAGGGGGCGACTCGGCGGGTGAGCAATGATGTGTCAATACCGATGGAACGCAATGATTGCGCGATTTGTGATCCCCACGCGCCATTGTTCTGCGTGCCTATGGCGAAACGGATCAGCATGCCGATAACACGGCCTATGGCGTAGGATGCGATGACGCCAGCCAGTGAATTCCATGAAAGCACGACCATCAGCACTGCCACTGCATACAGCACGTTCCAGCCCCATTTGGTGCATGAGCGGATACGCCGAGGGCCGGAGACGGTGAGGAACGATGCCATGGCGGCATAAAAATCGGGGAGCAGTCCAGTGCCTACGGATGTGCTGTTGGATTGCAGTGGAATGATCAGCATGGTATTGCCGGAGTTGCTGATCAGCGCGGATATGCCCCACACCGCAAAGAATCCGAATATGAGGGAAACCACGGAAATCACGCTTTGCAGCCACTCTTTGGAAGTAAGCAGCTGGATGAGCACGCTGACGGTGATGCATACGATGGCAAGCTGCTGCAATAATGCCGAGGGAACATCCATCAGCCAGCTGACCACGCGGCCGGCGGAATGAACGTCGGATTCCACGCCGGACGCGGTGCCATGCAAGTACACGGAGAACAGAATCACGCCTATGCCGAGCACCAAGGCGAAGAATGCGTGCGTCAGATCGGCGAAATCACGACTGCGCTTCGGCGGCACATCGTCGATATGCGGGGCGGGCTTATTGACTGCAGGGGAGTGAGACACTGTTGACTTGCTCCATACGTGAGATTGGCTTCAGGTGGGTCATATCGCCCCACTGCATTCGATAATACGCTGAGGTGGCTACCGAAATACGCGGCCACCCTCAGGGCGTATGGTTTTGGTACTTATTTGACAGCTTCGGTTCAGCGGTCGAAATCTACCAGTTTGCTGGCGACGCCGGTATATGTTGCCGGAGTCAGCGCCTTCAGACGAGCCGTGGTAGCGTCATCGAACGCCTGCTGATCGATGAACTGCTCGACGGCTTCCTTGGAGATCTCATGGCCGCGCATAAGCTCCTTGACCTTCTCGTACGGCTTGTCCATGCCCGGCAGGCCGGCAAGTTCGCAGGCGCGCATGGCGGTCTGGATCGGCTCGCCAAGCACCTCCCAGTTGGAGTCCAGCTCGGCTTCGATGGCGATGTCGTTCGGATGGATGGAGTTCAGACCGCCCATCAGATTGTTGAGCGCGAGCACGGAGTAGCCCAACGCGGAGCCGATGTTGCGTTGCGTGGTGGAATCGGTCAGATCGCGCTGCCAACGGGATTCGACCAGCGTTGCGGACAGCGTGTCGAGCAGCGAGCAGGAGATCTCCAGATTGGCTTCCGCGTTTTCGAAACGAATCGGATTGACCTTGTGCGGCATGGTGGAGGATCCGGTAGCACCCTTGACTGGAACCTGGGCGAACACGCCACGGGAGATGTACATCCACACATCCACGCACAGGTTGTGCAGAATGCGGTTGGTGTGGCTGATGGTGCCATACAGTTCGGCCTGCCAATCATGCGATTCGATCTGAGTGGTGAGCGGATTCCACGTCAGACCCATGCGGTTGGTGACGAATTCGCGGGAGACGGCCACCCAATCGACATCCGGCATGCGGCCAAATGCGCGCCGAACGTGCCGGTAGCGCCATTGATCTTGCCGAGATATTCCTGAGCCTGACCTTGTTCAGCTGGCGGTTCAGACGGTACACGTACACTGCGAGTTCCTTGCCAAGCGTGGTCGGTGTAGCAGGCTGGCCGTGCGTTAACGACAGCATGGCCTTGTCACGGTATTCCTCAGCCTTCTGAGCCAAATGGTCGACGATGGCCTGAGCGCCCGGCAGCCACACATTCTCGATGCCGTTTTTCACGCAGCGGGCGATGGACAGGTTGTTGATGTCTTCGGACGTGCATGCGAAATGTACCAAAGTCTTCAGGCCGGTCAGCTGGGTGTCGTGGCCAAGCACGTCGGCGGCCTTGTCGAGCTGGTCGTCGATGTAGTATTCCACGGCCTTCACATCATGATGGGTCTTTGCCTCATGGGCGGCGTGTTGCGCGATACCCTCGGCGCCGAACTCCTCAGGAATGGCGCGCAGGAACGCCTGTTCCTCATCGGTGAGCGGCTTGACGCCGGGAACGATGGTCTGGTTGCCGTTGCCCTCGAAACCGTTGGCCAGCAGAATCATCCATTCGACTTCGACGCGCATGCGCTCGCGGTTCAACGCAGGTTCGCTCAAATATTCGACAAGCGGAGCGGTCTGCTGATGGTAGCGGCCGTCAAGAGGGGTCAATGCGATTGCAGGGGAGATATCAGTAAGCTTCATAGACTACAGCATACGTTCAGCCGTAAACGAAAGTTGCGTATCTGTCCGCTCGGTGGATGCTTTCATGATGTATGCCGTGATACCGTTCTTGTTGCGCCGTGGCTGCAGTGTTTTTTCATTTGCTCATGCGCCCTTCGAAATACATGACTTCCTGCAGATCGCCGTCGATGATCTCATCGAAATGCCGTTCGTGGGTGTTCACTGCGGTGGATCCCATGTCCGTTGCGTTCTGGTATGCGGCTTGGTGATATTTGAGCCAATGCGTGATTTCCTTGTTGTCTGGAGCGTCTGTGACGGGAGTGCCTGCGAACGTTGATTCCTGGTTGCTGCTGGATTTGCTTGCGGTGCCGCGTACGGTCAGCCAATGGTCGGAACTGGGGTTGGCGGCGCATCGAGGGCCGCCACGAGCTCGTCGTCCATTTCCACGCTGGTCACCCATGTTTTTTCCGGAATCGGATGATTGGCGACGGGCGACCCGGCGGTAACCACATGTTCGATGTCATAATCGTCTTTCAGGTCCGAGGCGATGGTGGCGGCAACGATGCCACCTTGCGAATGTCCGATCAATGCGACGGGCTCATTGGATTTGATGCCGGCCTGTTTCATGGCTTCCTGCACCATTCGCGCACTGTCCGCTTCCATGCGTTGCTTGCTGTCCGAACTCATGAGTTCGACGTTTTGCGGCCACCCAAATGGAGAATCGTGCTTGCCGTCTGTGCCTGGAATGGTGACGAGCCATGAGTTGGTTCCGTCGGATTTACGGTATTTGGAGATGGCGATGGTGCCGTAGTCAAGTCCGCTGTCGAGATCGGTCTTGCCGAGACGTTCCTCGGCAAGACGTCGAAGATCCTCCATGGCCTCTCCGACATTATGCGATTCACGCACCACTTCGGTTTTCGGATGGACTTGGGTGACGGTGAGATTGTTGCCCTGGATCAGGTTGTAACCGCGCGACGATGCCTTGGAGATGGTGCCGGCTGCATGGTTGACCTCATCGGTACGCAGCAGGCCTTTGGCCTTGCCGTATCCGCTGACCGCGGCGCCGGCCGCGCTCATGATGCCTTCCTGCGCCCAATCCAACGAGTCCAGCAGATATATGGGATTGGATTTGCCCTCATTGGTGGATCCCATCACATATCCCAAGGCGGACATGGCTGCGCCGGCGAGTATCGATTCCTTCGGGAACGATGTGATTGCCACTTGCAGCAGTTCGTTCAGTGTTCTTCTGCCAGCGTCGTCGACTTGGGAATATAACGATTGCGCGCGAATGATCAGCGCCGATAGCTCAGACAATCTTGCCGCCATGGCTCCCAGCGCGCTTGCATGGGCGTCACATTGTTCGACGAGCTGGTCGTATGGCAGTTCGATGTGATCCGTGGCATTGCAATAGGGGCTTGATCCGGACAGCGAGGCGATGGCCGACGACGCATAGGGGTAGGAGGAAAGCTGAAGCTCAATGCCCGGACTGAATCATGGGCGCGGTTCAGAGCGTCGGCTTGATGGCTGAGGCTTTTGCCGCGCGCATATATGCCTCGGTTTCCTCCGTGGAGTATTTGCATCCGCCGCTGACTTTGGCGGTCACTTCCCAGCTCATGCCGCACCTACTGCCCATAGGAGACGCAAGGTGGCGTTGATCGAATCCCGTAGCGTCAGGGATTGCTTGCGTAACTCATCAAGCCGCGCGCGGTATGATTCGGCGGCGGTTCCTGTCCAATCGGGCAATGAACTGGATGCGAGCGTGGCGTCAAGATCGTCAAGATGTTTCGATATGGATGTGAGCTTGGCATTGACGAGCAGTTGGGTGGTTCGCACGCCAGCACGGCAATGGCATGGCATGCCTGGCGTTGAGGCCAAGGTGTTGATGAGGTTGAACCCCAGTCCGGGAATAAACGGATAGGTGATTGATGCGTTCATAGCTATATTGGAGCACATCGGGCGGTTGCCCAAGCCGGCGAACAAGGCTTGTGGTCGGAGGACGGGCGAAAAGCACGATGTCGGCGTGTCATCGTTGAAAAATCAACAAAAACACGCCGACATGCCTGTGGATAACTTCCTGAAATAAGCCCCCTTACCAGGGTTTTGCGGGCGAAGATGTTTGGTTGGAATCCTGCTTGGCCGCCGAACCGGAATCATCGGAATCGGACTGGGCGGACTGTGCGTTCTGGGCCAGAAGCTCCTCCACCTTCTGACGCTGCTCGTCAGTCAAGGTTCCTCCGTTGCCTTGGCCTCCATCGGTGACGGATTGCCCACCTTCGATGGCTGTGTCGGCTCGGTGCCGTCGGCATGCTGCATCTCTTCGATTTTCTTGCGTATGGATTCGGTCAGTTTTGCCGAAACTTCGGCATTATGCTCGATGGATGTGCGTACGTTTGGCAGCAACAACATGCCGGCCGCGCCAGCTTCACGGAATTGCGCGTCGGTCTGCTGCTGTTGGGTCTGCAATTTGTCGAAATCGGCGTCTTGCTGTTGGCTGGCTTTGATATTCGCATTCAGACTGTCCGTGGCCTGGTTGTAGTTGCTGACGGATGCGAGATTCACTATGCCAAGCACGCCCACAATAACCGATATGGCTGCGATGACGGCGATGGCGATGCGAACGGGCAGCGATGCACGCGCTGTAACGGTTGTGCTCACAGCAGCCTCCTTGATTGCGTGATCCATGCCCCGGCCTCGAACGTCAGCAGCAGCGCTACGGCAATGGCGAACGGCCAGACCATGGCGACGGTTCTTGTGCGTTGCTTGGATGTCTGCGTGACACGCCATTTGCTGGATGCCTCTTTGGAATCCCCGCCACTCATGGTCGTCGTGGCATTGAGCTGGATGGCGGTTCCACTGAGCTCGTCGGCGATGGCGTTCATTTCGTCGGCATTCATACGGGACACGCCAGGCTCGCCGGTTTCCGGATCGGTGACCCATTGCGTGTCGCCTTCCTCTACGCCATCGCCGGTCACGGGGATATTGCCTCCCTGCTCGCTGCCCACGGCGACGGTGAACGCATCGGAAAGGTAGCGTCGCAACGATGAGAACGTTCGGCGTGTTTTCGACGAGGTCTGCTCGCCATCCGAAATCAGGTACAGCACGATCGCATCATCGGGATGCTGATCGTGAATCGACTTGCATGTGAGCAACAACTGGTCAATCGGCACATCCAAGGTCGAACCGGCCGAAATGGAAGTCGATTCCGGTGCAAGCGTGTCCGCCCAATTATCGATCGCCTTCGAATCAGGCGTCAACGGAACATCCAACGTTCCCGAAGCGCCGAATCGCAATGCCGCGAAACTGGAATTCGGATACATGGCGGCAATATCCTTCACCGCCTGCTTGGCAACATCCAAGCGGCTGAGCTGTTCGTCGGAACCATACTGCGCGTCCGCGACCGCCATGGAACCGGTCACATCTACCGCCACCACCACATCGGTGGTGTTAATCGCACGGCTGTTCGTGGACGAGACGATGCTTGGCGTCAATGCATGATGGCCACCAGCGCACAAATCATCGATCGTCTTGCGCAAGCCCAGACGGTTTCATCGCTTTGGCTGCGTCTACGGATATGAAGCACAATCTGCGCGACTGCGCAAACCAGCATGATCACGCAGATCGCCGTGCCTAAAGGCCATCCCAAAGCAGGGGAGAGCGTCAGATTGGTCATCGCCTCAACCTCCAAGCCAAGAGCAGCCAAATCACTATCGCCACTGCCAATGCCAGCGTCCACCATCCCGGTGCGTCCGATATTGCGGCCTTGCTGCTTGCCGCGCTGTCATGGTTGCGCCGCGATTCGATTTGCTTGACCAGCTCAGCCACGGAAGCGCCGTTCGATTGCGTGAGAAACACGCCGCCATGCGATTCGATTTCGGATTCGAACTGTTTGGTCGTCTGTTCCGATTCGCTTTGCTGCGGTCCGGAGAACAGTCCGTCCACGGTAATTTCCGCCTGTTTGGTCAGGTCAAGAGCCTCCTGAAGCGTGTATGTCGGATCTCCGGAAACGACATTGTCGGTGGCGAGCACAATGGAAGCGGCACGTTGACGGGATGCGGTCTCGGCGTTGGAACTGCCGTAGGCGAAACCTGGCAGCATGGCTGCGCAACTCACCACGCCGTCGCCGATCAGGGAAGTGGCCTCTTTACGATTCTGCGTACCTTCCAGCCAGTCGGAAATCGCTTGGTAATCGCTGTCTTTCATCTTGTCGATATCATCCTGCGATTCGACGCCTTTCAGTATCGTGCTGGTCTTGTCGAGCTGTTCGGACACCAATTCGTAATCGTCGGTCAACGGAAACACGGTACGTGACGTGGAATTGAAAATGCTCAATCCGATGCGCTCGCCCTTGAAATTGTCCACCAATGTGCGGTAGGTATCGATCACTTCGCGGTCGTATGGCAACGCCGAACCAGATACGTCCAAGCACAGCACGATGTCGCGGCTGCTCGCACGCTCCTCTCCCTCATCCACGGTGCTGGGGCGTGCCACCAGCGCTATCGCCAGCACCAGTGCCATCACCAACAGAACGACGGCGGCACGTGACATGGTGCGCCACTGCCGAAATAATCTCGATGCGGTTTCGGTGTTGAGATCGTCATCCAAACTGAACGTCCGCACGGATCCTGAGTCGTTATGCCTGCGTTTTGCGGACGCCAATACCATGATGGCGATGACGGCCAATGACGCAATCAGGCCTGCAAGGCTACCCACGGCCAGTGCCATGACAATTCCATTCATCGCCACCTTTCCACAAGATTGGCAACCCACTCTCCAGCCTGTTCAACCGTGGCCTCTCTGGCCGTGTGATTGCGTTCGGCATCCGCGAATTCCGGCGGATACAATGCCTCGATGGTCTGCCTGAGCAGGGTGAGCCCATGCTGGTTGCCGGTCGTGCGAGGTGTCGCTTCAATATCGGTGAGCGTCTGATTGCGCACGTCGCTGCCGGTGGCCGTGGAGACGAAATCTCTGGCGATCGATGCGAGCAGGGCGAACGCTTCCTCTCTTCCGAGATCGCCGTTGGCATGACGGTCCACCACATCGTTGATGCGTTCATGCCATATCGACGTGCCCGTCGATGCGTCGTGACGTCCGCGATTGGTTTTCTTCGTTGGCTTGAGAGTTGGTTTCGACAGCCATACCACCAAGACGACAAGTGCCACGGCAAGGATGAGGCATACCGCGACAACGATGCCCAGCCCCGTTTCGATATGAATCGGGTCCAGTGTGTCGAAATCGTTGCGAGACAAGGCGATGTGATTCATGCTTTGCCTCCCAAGGTGAGTGAGGACGGTGCTTTGAGCTGATTGCGTGTGGAGCGAGATAGGGATGCGGATACCATCCGTACGAATTCCCGGAACATACGTTCGCTTGAATCGGCACGGATCACTGTGGAACCGCAACGATTCAGCTCATGTCTGATGGACGCGGACAGATATTCGCGATGCGTGCGAACCTCCTGCGCCGTTTTGCCGGTGCGCAGGAATGCCGGAATGCGGCGGTCGCTGCCCGCGTCGAATACGTCGCGCGCATGGCTATTGTCGAACGGATTAATGGTTGCGACATCGATGAGCACCATCGGATGGGTCCTTGCGATCCTGCGAATGGACTCCACATGACGTTCCTTAAGTGCGTGCTCATCGGTGGCGATCACCACCAACGCATCCCTGTCGCGAATGCGACGGGCGTACTCCAGCAAAGCGTCGATATTGCGAGGTTTGTTCCAATCACGCTGCAGCGCATTGTCCAACGTCTGTTCGAATTGCGTAAGTCCGCCATTGAATGGCACACGGGTGATCGAGCCTGAATCGCCGAATACTATGGACACTTCGTCACCACGACGCAGGCTGAGCGCCGCGAACATGCATAGGGCGTTGGCTGCGACCTGATGAACCTGTTCGCCGGAAACGCAGGTACCGGTCATTTCCTGTCCGACATCGAGCAAAAGCCAGGCGCGTGAAGTGGATGGGCGTTCGCGCTGCACCACCATGGGGCGGCCCACACGGGCGCTGGTCTTCCAATCAATCCGTTTTGCCTCGTCTCCAGCTCATAGATGCGGATATCCATGACATCGTCGGCGCCGAAACGCTTGTCTGATGCGTGCGCACCCTCAAGAATACCGAGCGCCTTGCGAACAGTCGGCAGGCTCAACGTGGTTCCGAGGGCTTCGATCTTACTGCGGATCGGATCTTCGGAACGAATTGCGTCGATCATGGAACGGGAACCGCCTGAACGATCGAGTCCACGACCTGATCGCTGGTGACGCCGTCGGCAAGGGCCTCGAACGTGAGCAGGATGCGGTGGCGAAGCACTTCATGTGTGAAGGCTTTGACGTCTTCCGGAATCACATAGTCGCGGCCTTGCATCAACGCGTTGGCCTGTCCGATGCGAGTCAGCGCGATGGACGCGCGTGGCGAGGCTCCGAGACGCACTAGTGTGGACAATCCCTGCACCGGCTTGGTGCCGGCTCCTCGGGATGTGGCAGTGATATCGACCGCGTATTTCATGATTGCGTCGGACACATGCACGCGACGGGCCGCGGCGCGCAGGAATTCGACATCGCTGATGGACACGACGTCACCGGTGAGCGTTCGTGAATCAAAAGTGTCGGAGCCGCGGTGGGTGAGCATGGTGAGCATGCGCTGTTCCTCCTGCGCGGTCGGATACGTCATGACGCTTTCACCATGAAACGGTCCATTTGCGCCTCAGGAAGGTTGAACGTGCCTTCCTCCTCGATTGGATTCTGTGTAGCGATGACCATGAACGGTTTCGGCAGTGCGATGCACTGGCCGCCGATGGTGGTGGCTCCTTCGGCATGGCTTCAAGCATGGCCGATTGGGTTTTTGCGTTTGAACGGTTGATTTCGTCGAGCAGCACGAAGTTGGCGTGGATCGGGCCGATCTGCGTGGAGAACTTCTGCGTCGCGAAATCGAAGACCTGGGTGCCCACCAGATCGGATGGCATCAGATCAGGCGTGCATTGCACTCGCTTGAACGATCCGGACACGGAAGTCGCCAGCGTCTGCGCGGCCGTGGTCTTGGCCAGACCCGGTACGGATTCGATGAGAATATGTCCGCCTGCCACCAGCGTGGTGATCAGCGATTCACGCAGGTTGTCCTGTCCAACTAGGGTCTGCGCGAAGCGTGCGCGGATGCACGTGCCGAGCTGTTTCGCCCGGTTGATGTCCTCTGGGGGCAACGTGCTCGGTTTGGTGACGGCCGGCATTGGAACGGGGGTTGGTGTCGGTACCGGATTCTTCGGAGGGAATAAAGCCATAGTTGCTACTGTAACGGGTTAAGCTGACGGGAGGGACCAGTCCACAGGTTTCTCGCCTGCGGCGATGAGCGCTTGGTTGGCGCGGGAGAACGGTTTTGAACCGAAGAATCCGTATCGCGCGGACATAGGACTCGGATGAGGTGAGGCGATAATATATGCGTTGGTGAGCAGCGGTCCCAGCATCTGCGCCTTGCGCCCCCACAGGATGGCGACCAAGGGTTTGATGCTGCCATCGGGATTGCGGCGGTTGTTAAGCGCTTTGATCGCCGCGTCGGTAACGATCTCCCACCCCTTGTCCTGATGGCTGCCGGGCTTGCCCGCTTCGACGGTCAGGCATCTGTTGAGCAGCATAACGCCTTGATTCGTCCAAGGCGTCAGATCGCCGTTCGTGGGCATGGGTACGCCGAGGTCATCCGTCAGCTCCTTGTATATATTGGTCAGACTACGAGGAATGGCTGGACATCGGGCGCCACGCAGAAGCTCAGTCCCACCGGATGACCGGGGGTTGGGTAGGGGTCTTGGCCCACGATAAGCACCTTGATGCTGTCGAATGGGATGGTGAAGGCGCGCAGAATGTTCGCGCTGGCGGGAAGATACCGGCGTCCGGCTGCGATTTCGCCTCGAAGGAAATCGCCCATGCGGTGCACCTGTGGCTCGACCTCGGCGAGGGCATTCGCCCATCCGGGCTCCACGAGATCTTTCAACGGCTTGATGTTCGATTGTGTCATGCATCTTACTGTACGACGTGTTGCGGTCCTGATGACAGGGGTGGTTTGGTTTTCACGGGATGGTTTCACGAACGTTCGGAATAGGGGTGGGAATGCGGCTCGATTGTGTTCTGACTGAGGTGGTCGGTACACTTGGCAGATAAGTGTGTGAGAAACGAGGTTTGCAATATGGCTAAGCAGGACAAGGAGACCTACGATTCCTACGAGAAGGATGTGTGCGACAATCCTCCGGCGGGACCTATGGGTGTTCACCGTGGCGCGCGTTCCGCGGCGTCCCGGGCCATGCCGTACGTCATTGTCATCATTGTGGCGCTGCTTGCGGGTTTGCTGTTCTGGAGCATTTATTCAGGTGAGATCAACAATCTGAAGATGCCGTGGTCGTCGCAGGAGAGTTCGACTACTTCAAGTGCCGAAAAGAGCAAGAGCGGCGAGAGCAAGTCCAAGTCCCAATCCGACTCCGCTTCCGGCAATAAGACGGACGCATCCAATGCCGATTCGCCGACCGACTCGCAGCAAAATGATCAGAACGCCGACCAGAATGCCGGCCAGAATGCCGAGCAGACGGATAACGCCACTGCGCAGCAGGCTGTGAACACGGTACTGAGGTTCGCGTCGTGAACGCGACGAATATCACCGGTTATGCGCAAAGCAAGGCCGACGTGCTGACCCAAGCCGGGTATACCAGTGTTTCTGCCAGCAATCCGACGGGAAACGTTCCTTCGCAGACCGTGGTCTGGTATCAGAACGAGACCGATAAGGCGACCGCCGAAAACGTCGCACAGACGCTGGGAATTTCGAATGTGCAGCAAAGCGATGGCTCGTCACGCCAATCGTTGTGGTGTTGCTTGACTGAAAAACGCCGTGAGCGAAACAAAAAGCTTGTTCTTTTCCCCAAGAACAAGGCTTTTTTGTTTTCCTTGGAATTCCAACGTTGATGGCTTATTTAGACGAACAATTCTTCTTGCTTACAGCGCAACTGGCGACATGGAGTTTGGCACTCTCGGCCTGAGAGTGCTAATCTGCCAATTAGCACTCGAGGAGCGAGAGTGATAACTGGCAGCTGACGGCTGGTGCGTTCTTCGCTTCGAAGGTGGGAATAATACCGTGTAGCCATATGTGGAGGAACAATGGCAAAGATCATTGCATACGACGACGAAGCTCGTCAGGGAATGCTCGCGGGCCTCGACAAGCTCGCTGATACCGTCAAGGTCACCCTCGGTCCGAAGGGCCGCAACGTGGTCCTCGACAAGACCTACGGCGCTCCGACCATCACCAACGATGGTGTCTCCATCGCCAAGGAAATCGACCTGGACGACCCGTACGAGCGCATCGGCGCCGAACTGGTCAAGGAAGTCGCCAAGAAGACCGATGACGTCGCTGGCGACGGCACCACCACCGCAACCGTGCTCGCCCAGTCCCTGGTGCACGAAGGCCTGAAGAACGTCACCGCCGGCTCCAACCCGATCGCTTTGCGTCGTGGTATCGAGAAGGCTTCCGAAGCCATCGTCAAGGAGCTTATCGCAGCTGCCAAGGACGTTGAGACCAAGGATCAGATCGCTGCTACCGCAACGATTTCCGCCGCCGATCCGGAAGTCGGCGAGAAGATCGCCGAAGCTCTTGACAAGGTTGGCCAGGACGCGTCGTGACCGTTGAGGACAACAACCGCTTCGGCCTGGATCTGGACTTCACCGAAGGCATGCGTTTCGACAAGGGCTATATCGCTCCGTACTTCGTGACCAACGCCGAAGATCAGACCGCAGTGCTCGAAGAGCCGTACATCCTGCTGACCTCCGGCAAGGTGAGCTCTCAGCAGGACGTCGTGCACATCGCCGAGCTGGTCATGAAGACCGGCAAGCCGCTGCTGATCATCGCTGAAGACGTTGATGGCGAGGCTCTGCCGACCTTGATTCTGAACAACATCCGCGGCACCTTCAAGTCCTGCGCCGTCAAGGCTCCGGGCTTCGGCGATCGCCGTAAGGCCATGCTGCAGGATATGGCCATCCTGACCGGCGCCCAGGTTGTGTCCGACGAACTCGGCCTCAAGCTCGACTCCGTCGACATGTCCGTGCTCGGCACCGCCAAGAAGGTCATCGTCTCCAAGGACGAGACCACCATCGTGGCCGGCGGCGGCTCCAAGGAAGACGTGGCTGCCCGCGTGGCTCAGATCCGTGCCGAAATCGCCAACACCGATTCAGACTACGATCGTGAGAAGCTGCAGGAGCGTCTGGCCAAGCTGGCTGGCGGCGTTGCCGTCATCAAGGTTGGCGCTGCCACCGAAGTCGAGGCCAAGGAACGCAAGCACCGCATCGAAGATGCCGTGCGCAACGCCAAGGCCGCCATCGAAGAAGGCCTGCTGCCGGGCGGCGGTGTCGCTCTGGTCCAGGCTGCAGCCAAGGCCGAGAGCGATGTCAAGCTCGAAGGCGACGAGGCAACCGGTGCCGCGATCGTGTTCCGCGCCATCGAAGCCCCGATCAAGCAGATCGCCGAAAACGCTGGACTGTCCGGCGACGTGGTGATCGACAAGGTTCGTTCCCTGCCTGACGGCCAGGGCCTGAACGCAGCCACCAACGAGTATGAGGACCTGCTGGCCGCCGGCGTCACCGACCCGGTCAAGGTCACCCGTTCCGCACTGCAGAACGCAGCTTCCATCGCTGGTCTGTTCCTGACCACCGAGGCTGTTGTGGCCAACAAGCCGGAACCGCCGGCAGCCGCTCCGGCCGCTGGCGCTGACATGGGCTACTGATCCAACGGTTTGGCAAAGCCTGACGGCATAAGCAAAAAGCTATAAGTGGAGTCCGTTTCCCATAGTGGACGCGGGCTCCACTTTTTGTTTGCGCCAGCTATTGCTTTGATTGCGTCGGAAGTACCTGCCGCTACTGCGCAAACAGACGCGATGCCTGCATTTCGGTTTCCGCATACAGTGCGGATGCCTGCGTCAGCGCATGCTGAATCGATTCGAGCGACTGCTCCATCTGCTGTTGGGCGGCACGCCATTGTTCCGCCACCGCATTGAACTGTGTGGCCGCTCCGCCCCTCCAGACGCTCTGCAGATTGTTGAGATTGGCGTACATGCCCTGCACCGACTGACGTATCGCTTGGATGGAGGCGTTTACCGCCGCGCTCGAGGATTGAATCTGCTCGCTGTCCACCTGAAACTGTGCCATGATGATCCTTTCGTTGCCAGGTACTTTTGTGTGCTCGGTTGGTACCGTTCGCTCGCACTTGACGTATCTGAACGGTAATGTGGACTGTATGGCAACAGTGAACGCGATGAATGAAAAAACCAGGGTTGTGGTCGGAGGATGTGCGAAAATGTGCCCAATCGGTGTGTCGCGACAACGGCAAAACTTCAGAAATCGTTGGAATGTAGCGGCTTGCATGCTTCTTTCTATGCTGTTGTGTTGTGCGATGATGTTGTGGATAACTCCCGTCGGCAGCGCGGAAGACAATACGGGCACCGGAATCACGGCCACGGAAAATATCACCGACACTGAGAATCTGCTCGGATCAAACGTCGCCGAGATCACGGATGCCATCAGCGCGACAAAGCAGGAAACGGGCGTCACCGTGCATTTGCTGTACCTGGCAAGTTTCAACACCGAAGAAAAACCTGCAAAATGGGCGAGCGCGCTGTTGGAATCGCTTGATCCGAAACCGAATACGGTTTTGCTGGCGGTCGCTTCGAACGATGGCAATCTCGTGGTTGCCGTTTCGTCGAATTCCGACGAATGGTTGAAGAAGAAGTCGACGGTCGATGCGCTTTCCGATGCTGCGCAGAAACCTTTGATGGAAAGCACTCCGGATTGGTCGAAATCCGCAACCGATATGATGGATCAGATTGCGGTGCAGAAGAAGACCTCGACGTCGTCGCAGACCGTGCTGTTGGGTGTTGGCGGCATGATAGCCGTGCTGGTGCTGCTGATTGTGGTTATGGTGGTGTTCCATATTCTGCGCAAGCGTGGCATCATCAAGCGCAAGGTGCGCAAGCATGCGGGAAGGCATGCCGCGATTACTGTGCGTTCCGAGCCGGTGAAGGCGTGGAGTGCCGATGGTGAGCTGTCCGTTGAAGCGCATGATGGAGGGCAGACGTCAAAGGAAGACTCAGAATCCGTTCAGGAAACATCCAGTGAACAGAGTGATGCTTAAAGCATGAGCAAGCCTATTGAAGCATCCATTGTCGTTGTTGACGACGAACCGTCCATCCGTGAGCTGTTGGTGGCATCCTTGCATTTTGCGGGTTTTGAAGTGAATACCGCGGCTTCGGGATCTGAAGCCATCGAAGTCATCGAGAAAATACAGCCTGATTTGATTGTGCTTGATGTGATGCTTCCGGATATCGACGGTTTCACGGTGACCCGTCGTATCCGTCAGGAAGGCATCACTACGCCGGTGCTGTATTTGACGGCTCGCGATGATACTCAAGACAAGGTCATGGGTTTGACCGTGGGGGGTGACGACTATGTGACCAAGCCGTTCAGTCTTGAGGAGGTCGTTGCGCGAATCCGTGCCATTCTGCGCCGTACCCAGGAGCAGGTTGAGGATGATCCGATTATCCGCGTCGCGGATCTGGAGATCAATGAGGATTCGCATGATGTGTCCCGTGCCGGACAGCCGATCGATTTGAGCCCCACCGAATACAAGTTGCTGCGTTATTTGATGGATAACGAGGGGCGTGTGCTCTCGAAGGCGCAGATTTTGGATCATGTGTGGCAGTACGATTGGGGCGGGGACGCCGCGATTGTTGAATCGTACATTTCATATCTGCGCAAGAAGGTCGACGGACTTACGGTGGAGGATGAGAACGGCGAGAAGCGCAAGGTGGCTCCGCTTATCGAAACGAAGCGTGGCATCGGCTACATGATTCGTGCGCCGAAGAACTAAACGGTCCCGCGATGAGTCAGGATACCCGTCAGCCGTCGGCTGACCCGCAGAACACGCAGAAGAACGGCGGCCAGCCGCGTCCGCAACGTGTGCCTTGGCATCGGCGGATCGGCAGGAAGGTGCAGGCCATTCCGTTAAGCACCAAGCTGGTCACTTGCATCATTGTGTTGTTGACCATTGGCACTATCGGCATTTCCTTTTCCATTCGCACGTTTGTGGGCAATTATCTGCTACAGAAAACCGACACGCAGTTGGTGAATCAGGCGCAGATGATTTTCAATAGCATGGATTCGCTGGACAGCACCACGAGCGAGGATGGCCGGAGCTTGGTGAACACGTATTATGTCGAGGTGCGGGACAGCGAATACAAGCGTACCGGCGCTGGGTCGGTGCCTATGCTCCGTGAGGGCGTGGTGTCCGAGCCGAGTCTGCCTTCCGACGGCAGTATCGACGGGGTCACGCTCGGAGAGCCGTTCACCACACAGGCGGTGGTGTACGTTACCACCAGCAGGGTGCCGGATCATGCCATCATGCAGGCCGCACAGTCGCCGTGGCGTGTTGTGGCGCTGCCTTGGAGCGAGAAAACCAAAACGGGGCAGGTCAAAGACAGCGGCGTCGTGTTCATCGGATTGTCGCTGAGTGACCAGATCGACACGTCCAACACGTTGACGCGGTTCTGTGCCATGGTCGGCATCGCGGTGGTGTTGATCGGCGCCATTCTTGGCACCATCGTCGTGCAAAGCACGCTTGCTCCGCTGAAACGTATCGAGAAGACCGCTGCGAAGATTGCGGCAGGGGATTTGAGCCAACGTGTTCCCGATTTGCCGGAAAATACGGAAGTCGGATCGCTGTCCATGTCGCTGAACACCATGCTGACGCGTATTGAGGAAAGCTTCCACGCGCAGGAGGAAACGACCGAGAAGATGAAACGGTTCGTTTCCGATGCCAGCCATGAGCTGCGTACTCCGCTTGCCGCGATTCACGGATATGCGGAGTTGTACAAAATGCAGCGTGACATGCCCGGAGCATTGGAACGTGCCGATGAGTCCATTGAACATATAGAAGCGTCCAGTGCGCGTATGACGGTGCTTGTCGAGGATTTGCTGTCATTGGCGCGGTTGGATGAAGGACGTGGCATCGATATCACCCAGCAGGTGAAGCTGACTTCCGTGGTCAATGATGCGGCTGATGATCTGCACGCGCTCGACCCGGATCGTGGCATCACCTGCGGCCAGGTGGTATTGCAGGCGGGATCGGATATGGAACATCCTTCGCGTCTCGCCTTCCAGCCGGGAACCATGCCGGACATCACGTTGACCGGCGATGCATCACGCTTGCGTCAGGTGGTCACGAACATTGTAGGCAACATCCATCGGTACACGCCGGCCGATTCCCCGGTTGAAGTGTCCATGGGCGTGCTTCCGGCGTCCATCAGCCGGAATCATTGTCTCGCATGCCATCCAACGAGCAGTCGTTGCATCACTTTATCGAGGCCATCGAGGTGGGGCAATCCATGCAAGTCGGCATGAATTACGCAATTGTGCGATTCAGCGATCATGGTCCCGGCGTTCCCGCAGATGCACGCTCGAAGATCTTCGAACGGTTCTACACGGCGGATCCGTCCAGAGCACGACAGAAGGGCGGTACGGGTCTCGGCATGGCGATCGCCCAGTCCGTGGTCAAGGCACACCATGGTTTCATCTACGCTTCCGGCAGTGACGGGACTGGATTGACACTGACGGTAGTGCTTCCGGTGGCTCCTGTGGAACCACGTCCGTTGACGCAGACCAGTGACGAACGCAAGGTCGACAAGCGTGGGCGCAGGCCGAAAAAACAATGATGCAAACATGCAAAAAGGCATGATCTGACGATTGTTGGCGCAAGAGATGGTTACATATCCCACCTCTTGCGCTAAACTGTATCTTTGATTTGTAATCGGCGGACGATTGTTCTTTCGTTCGCCTGAAGGTATGTGGATTACGTAAGAGTGAGGTGACAATGCCTAGCGGACGCGTTCGTTGGTTCGATGCGAACAAAGGCTATGGTTTTATTCAGAACGAGCAGGGTGCCGATGTGTTCCTGCCTGCAGCCGCCCTGCCGGAGGGCGTGAAGACGTTGCGTAAGGGTGCAAAAGTCGAGTATTCCGTGGTGGAGGGCCGCCGTGGTCCGCAGGCAATGGGCCTCACCCTTGTGGCATCCGCGCCGTCTCTGGTCAAAGCAACTCGACCGAAGCCGGATGATATGGCCGCCATTGTGGAGGATCTTATCAAGCTGCTGGATTCCGCGGGGAACCAGTTGCGCCGCCACCATTATCCGTCTCCGGCTGAAAGCAAGAAACTGGCCACGCTGATGCGTGCCGTGGCCGATAACTTCGACGTACAGGAATAATTCATGTCCGATACCACAATGGATCCCAAGGCGATCGCCCAGGCGGTGGCCATCGAAGTCGCCGATGAGGATGGCCAAGTCGGTGACTTCGTCGAAGCCATCGACTTGGGAGACAACGTTACTGATTTTCGTTTTGAAACCTGCATACGTGGGTATGAGGGATGGCAGTGGTCGGTGACGTTGTATCGCGATGCTGAGTTGGACCATTGGACGGTCAATGAGTCATCGCTGGTGCCTACCGACAAGGCGTTGCGCCCACCGGAATGGATTCCATGGAAGGATCGTCTTGAACCGACCGATTTGGCGGTGACCGATTCGATCGGCACCGATCCCGATGATCCACGTATGGAAGAGGGGTTCCGCAGAACTGAGCCCGTTGAGTCTGCCGAAAGCGTTTCCGACGATGTGCAGACCGTCGAAGCGGCGGACGGCGGCGACAATGCCGGAGCGGACGCTGACGTGGTTGACGGTTCGCAAGACGAGAATGCCGTAGCATCGGTGACCTCCGAAGAGGACATCGACGAGGCGGTTGAGGAATTCGATCTGTCCCGCAGGCACGTGCTCACGCCTTTGGGCCGTTCCCAGACCGCGAAACGCTGGTATGAGGGACCGCGCGGACCGAAATCGTTGTCCACCAAAACATCGGATGGCAATCCATGCTCGACGTGCGGATTCTTCATTCCTCTGAAAGGCGAACTGAATCTTCTGTTCGGCGTGTGCGCTAACAAGTGGAGTCCTGATGACGGTCGTGTCGTATCCATCGACCATGGCTGTGGCGAACATTCCGAAATCGAGCCGCCGGAACCGTCTCACTTGTGGGTGCAGTCGAAACCTGCATTTGACGACCTGCATATCGATATCATCGCGCAGGCGCGCGTGATGAACGCGGTTCCGTCGAACTGATCGAGCAGCTGTCGGCGAATGAAGACGGCAATCCGAACGATGAGGAAGAAGCCTCCGAAGCCGATATCGAAGCCAATACCGTGGATGATGATGCGAATCAGGAGGAAGTGCTCGAACATACGGCCCAGCAGGATGAGCCGGAGGTGGAATCCACCGTTGATTTGAGCGATGACGAAGAGCCGGTTATCGTCGAATCCGAAGAGGATGAAGCGACGGATGCGGAACCCACCGAAGCCGAGGAAACGGACACTGCAGAGGAAAACGCTCCGGAAGCTGAGTAATCCTGTCTTATCGAGGATATGAAAGAAGTCCGTTCCCTATGTAAGGAAGCGGACTTCTTTCATATCCTCAAAGGTTTAGTGCACGACAGTGACGGTGCAGTCGGCGAAATTGACGATTTGCTTGGAGACGGAACCAAGGAAATGCGCGTCCAAGCCGGACAATCCACGGGAACCGACCACTAGATGGCGTGCGTAACGGGATGCCGCGATCAGCCCCTTCGCAGCGGAAATATGGAAGGCGTGCGATTCGATCTGGAAATCGTCGGGAATGCCGGCAGTGGGAATCTCAACCGAATCGAGCAGCTCGTCAAGAATGCGTTCCGCCCGTTCCTGACCGACGGCAATCGGCGCTATGGCGTTCTCATATCCCTCGATGACGCCAAGATCCTTGAGCTGCCAGCAGAACATCACCTGCAGGGGAGCGTGATGCAAAGCCGCCAGGTCGATAGCGAATCGCAAGGCGTGTCGCGAGGTTTCCGAACCATCGACGCCAACCACGATCGGCCGCTGGTTCTTAGGCAGAGGGGAGCCGGGCAAATCGTACGTCACCGTGTCTCCGAAGGCGTAAGCGCGTTGGCGATGGCATCCTGCACGCTGGATTCCTCGTCGTCGAGAATGCGAACTATGGTAACGGGAACCTGTGCGGCTTCGGCAAGCGATTCCGAAAGCGAGCCGAGGAACCAGCGTGCCACTCTGCCGAGTGAACGGCGTCCGACTACGATCTGCTGCGCATCCTTGCCGATCTCCAGCAATGCGGACGTTCCTGTGGCCTTGACCGACGTGAGTTTGACATGATCCTCATTGATGGTCATGCCCTGCGAAGCTTTGGAAACCCAGTCGCGAAGCCGTTGCGCGATCTCATGGCGGACTTCGGCCCACTGCTCTTCATCTTCCGGTTCCGAGCCCATATCCCAGGAATGGGACCATGCGAACACCGCATTGACCTGCTGGCCGGTAAGCGATGCCTCGTTCAGCGCCCAGCGTAATGCGGCGAAGGATTCGTCGGAACCGTCGACGCCGACGACGATGTCGTGCAAGCGGATATCTGCGAGCATCCCGGATTCGGTTGCATTTAGGGTGGTGTCGCTCATCTTGGTGACCTCCTTGGTCGTTGCTATATGTCAAGCATATCCGTTGCGTTGCGTCGAGAGCGCAATTTACGCGCGGATGAAAACAAACGTCATCGCGAATCGGTAGAGTGTTGATGGACTAACAAGAGTGGAAGGACAAGCATGTTCGAACGGTTTACCGACCGTGCGCGGCGCGTGATCGTGCTGGCGCAGGAAGAGGCTCGTACCCTCCAGCACAACTACATCGGTACCGAGCATCTGCTGCTTGGCCTGATTCGTGAGGGTGACGGCGTCGCAGCCAAGCGCTGGCCTCAAAGGGTGTGACCTTGGATGACACCCGCAAACAGGTCGAAGAGATGATCGGTAAGGGGAATGCCACGCCGAACGGCCACATTCCCTTCACCCCGCATGCCAGGCAGGTGTTGGAGCTGTCGCTGCGTGAGGCGTTGCAGCTGGGGCACAGCTATATCGGCACCGAGCATATCCTGCTCGGTCTGATTCATGAAGGCGAAGGCGTCGGCACCCAGGTGCTGATCAAGATGGACGTCAATCTTGGCGAGCTGCGCAGCGCCACCATCGACCTGATCCGTGGCAATTCCGGTGATGGCAAGGGTGATGGCAAGGGCGATTTGGCCAATGCCGGTGGCGTGCAGGATCGTCGCAACCAGACCGGTTCCGCGATTCTTGACCAGTTCGGCCGCAATCTGACCGCTGAAGCTGCCGCCGGCAAGCTTGATCCGGTGATTGGGCGTTCGAGTGAGATCGAGCGTGTGATGGTGGTGCTGAGCCGCCGTACCAAGAACAATCCGGTGCTGATCGGCGAGCCGGGTGTCGGCAAGACGGCCGTGGTCGAAGGCTTGGCGCAGAAGATCAATGCCGGCGACGTTCCGGAGACGCTGAAGGGCAAGCAGGTCTATTCGTTGGATCTGGGATCCATGGTGGCTGGCTCGCGGTATCGTGGCGATTTCGAGGAGCGTCTGAAGAAGGTGCTCAAGGAGATCAAGACCCGCGGCGACATCGTGCTGTTCATCGATGAGATCCATACCATTGTGGGCGCTGGTTCCGCGGATGGCGCTCTTGGCGCTTCCGACATGTTGAAGCCAATGCTCGCGCGAGGTGAGCTGCAGACCATTGGCGCCACCACCACCGACGAGTACCGTAAGTACATCGAGAAGGATGCCGCTTTGGAACGTCGTTTCCAGCCCATCCAGGTGCATGAGCCGAGCATTGCCGAAACCATCGAGATCCTTAAGGGCTTGCGTTCGCGTTACGAGAACCATCACCATGTGACGATCACCGATGGTGCGTTGCAGGCCGCGGCCGATCTGTCGAGCCGTTACATTCAGGACCGTCATCTGCCAGACAAGGCCATCGATCTGATCGATGAGGCCGGTGCGCGTCTGCGCATCCGTCGTCTGACCGCTCCGCCGGAGCTTAAGGAACTTGACACGAAGATCGCCAAGCTTGCCGAAGAGAAGGACCAGGCCATCAAGGCCAGGACTTCGAAAAGGCGCTGAGCTGCGTGATAAGCAGGAGAAGCTGGAAGCCGAACGCAAGCAGAAGGAATCTTCGTGGCGTGAGGGCGAATCCGATGTGAAGATGGTTGTGGATGAGGATGTCATCGCCGAAGTGATTTCCCAGACCACCGGCATTCCGGTGTTCAAGCTCACCCAGGCCGAGTCCAAGAAGCTCATGACCATGGAAAGCGAGCTGCACAAGCGCATCATCGGCCAGGACGAGGCCGTGTCCGCGTTGAGCCGCTCCATCCGTCGTGCTCGTGTTGGTTTGAAGGATCCGAAGCGTCCGTCCGGTTCGTTTATCTTCGCTGGCCCCACCGGCGTCGGTAAGACCGAGCTGGCCAAGACGCTCGCCGAATTCCTGTTTGACGACGAGGACGCACTGATTCGTGTCGACATGTCTGAATTCTCCGAGAAATATGCGGCTTCGCGCCTGTTTGGTGCTCCTCCGGGATACGTCGGTTACGAAGAGGGCGGCGAACTCACCGAGAAGGTTCGTCGCAAGCCGTTCTCCGTGGTGCTGTTCGATGAGATCGAAAAGGCCCATCCGGATATCTTCAACACGCTGCTGCAGGTGCTTGATGACGGTCATCTGACTGATGGCCAGGGCCGCAAGGTGGACTTCAAGAACACCATCATCATTCTGACCACCAATCTTGGTACGCGAGACATCGCCAAGGCCGCCAACACCGGCTTCAACTTGGGTGCCAACACCGAGTCGAGCTACCAGCGCATGAAGGATCAGGTTTCCGCGGAGCTGAAGCAGCAGTTCCGTCCGGAATTCCTGAACCGTCTGGACGACATCATCGTGTTCAAGCAGCTCACCGAGCCGCAGGTGCGTCAGATCGTCGATCTTGACGTCAAGCAGCTCAATGATCGCTTGTTCGATCGCCACATGTCCCTCGAGCTTACCGACGCTGCCAAGGATCTGCTCGCGCAGAAGGGCTTCGACCCGCTGCTGGGCGCGCGTCCGTTGCGTCGCGTGATTCAGCGCGACGTCGAAGACGCCATTTCGGAGAAGATCCTGATGGGCGAACTCGAAGATGGCCAGCGCGTGAAGGTCGATGCGGAAGGCGAAGGCATCCTGGGCGAGTTCACCTTTACCGGTGAGGCGTTCGAAGAGCCAAATACGGAGCCTGCTGAAGGTGAAGTCGCAGCTGAAACCGAGGCACCTGCCGAATCGACGGAATCGACGGAACTTACGGAATCCGCAGAATCTGTTGAATAAGCAATCGGTGCGTAAGTAACGCGACACACGAAAGGCCTTGAAATCGTATGTAATGATTTCAAGGCCTTTCGTATGCCGAAAGTATTTCGAAACTTGACGAATTACAGTGTCAGCAGATCGAGATCGGCAGTGATTGACGTGTTGCGGGTAAACAGCGTACGCCCCTCGCGTACCGAACGAAGTACTTCGCAACGCTCATATACGGCATCAAACACGCTGGAAGCATCAAGCACAATGAAGCTTGCGGGCTTGCCTGCCTCAAGACCATATGAATCTCGCATGCCGAGCGTGGTCGCACCATTGACCGTCAGGAACTTCAACGCATCATCGATCTCCTCAAAACTCATCATCTGCGCCAAATGCAGCACATAATCGAGAATCAGCATCATATTGCCGTTACCGACCGGATACCAGGGATCTTGCATGGAATCCTGACCAAGCGACACATTCACCCCAGCTTCGGTGAGCTCCTTGACTCGCGTGATGCCACGACGCTTCGGAACGTGTCTTGACGCCCCTGCAGATACAGATTTTCCGTAGGCGCGCAGGCGAAATTGATATGTGCGGCCTTCAACAGCTTGGTCAGATGGAAGAAATAGGCATTGTCGGCCGATCCCAAGGAGCAAGTGTGGCTTGCCGTGGTCTTCGAACCAATATCGGCGCGATAGGCGAGTGCGGACAGCAATTCAAGATAACGTGAGTTTGGATCGTCGGTTTCGTCGCAATGCACGTCGATGAGCTTGTCGTACTTCGAAGCCAGTTCGACACGTGTGCATGGAACGTTCGCCGAACTCACGGCACTGCTCGAAATGCGGAATGCCACCGACGCAATCAGCACCCATTTTCAGGCCTTCCTCGACCAAATCCGCGCCGGATTCGCCATGAGGACCTTCATAGGAGTACATGCCCTCCTGCGGGAAGGAGACGATCTGCAGCGTGACAGTATCTTTCAGTTCCTCCTTAAGCTCCAGCAGAGCTTTGAGCGAGGTAAGATTCGGGTCGGTCACATCGGCGTGCGAACGAATGAACTGCACGCCATGACGCATTTCCTTGGCGATGCCGATTTTCGCGCGTTCCTTGATCTCGTCGACAGTGAGATCTGCCTTGGTTTCACTCCAACGCTGAATGCCTTCGAACAGGGTGCCTGACTCGTTCACCGCGCCGGGCTTGCGTGCGGTAAAGACGTAATCAAGATGCAGATGGGTGTCGCAGAATGGTGGACAGACCAGCTTTCCGCCCAAATCGACGACTTCCACGCTCACCATATCTTTGCCTTGTGCTTCGAGTGTTGCTTTGAGATTGGGTGCAATGCTGATGAACTTGCCGTCTTCGATGAGAATATCTTGGATTGTCGTTGTCTCGGCTGCGGTGCTGCCTGGCATGCCGGTGGCGATGTGTGCGTTGATGAACAGTTGCGTGCTCATAATCGCTCCTTCCAGTACGAGTTTTCATGCGAGTTTTCGGGTTCCGGCAGACGTTTTGTCATATGTCCGTTGGGTTACGGAAGGGAACCTTTGACGTAATCGTTGATGGTTATTGTCGGCGTATTGCTTTGCGGTCACGTTACTTGATGTGACATGTGTATTACTTAGGATTGGACGGTTTGTATGGCTGTTACGGTGAGGGAAGTGCTCGATGATGCCTTGGTTACGACGGCGGAACCACAGATTGAAGTTGCTGGCGATAGCTTGGATAATCCGGTGCGTTGGGTGTTCACCAACGAACGCGAGGACGTCGCCTCATTTCTGGCGGGAGGCGAGCTTCTGGTGGTGGAGGGGCGATCTTTAGTTGCGGACGGTCGTGAAAAACGTGCGGACGAATATGTGAAAAGCCTCGTGAATGCTGATATTGCGGCATTAATGGTCGAATTGGTTGAAGAAGTCACCCAACTGCCGAAAATGTTGGTGAAGGCAGCCAAGCATGAAGGACTTACGATTATTGGATTGCGCCGTCGCATTCCTTTCGTCGATATCTGCCAGAGCGTCAATACCATGATTGTGCGTGGTCAGATGCGTATGCAGATGCAAGTGGACGTTATGTCAACTTCGTTGCGTTCTGAGCTTGCTCAAGCGTCCAATCCCAAAGCCGTTGCCGATGGCATTGCGAACCTGTTCGGCGAGGATGTGGTCATATTCGACGTGGACGGTCTTGAAGTCGCCCGAGCTGGACGGAACATCAATACCGCTACAGATTGCGGCATTGTGCTTGCATTGGAGGAACAGAAACGGCCTTTGGGTGCTTTGGAGATCAGTCAGCGTAATACGGTGTTCGATGAAGCGATGTGCAGAAGGATCGAACAGATTGCCGCTCCGGTTTTGGCACTGTATCTCGATGGGGGAGCGCGCGTCGGCATGGTGGCGCATCTGATTGCGGGGCCGGAAGATGGCGTGCATGTTTCGCCGATGGAGCGCGTGAGGGCCATGCCATGCTTGATGCGTTGGGATTCGCCGCTTCGGGCGTGTATATGCCATTTGCCATGAAACTCAAGTCGGTGTCCAACGCCATGCCGGCAATCGTGTCGATGATCGACGATTTCGAATCCAACGGCGGTTGCGAATCGATCTGTTTGTTGGAAGGCGATTTAATGATCGGTTTTCTCGCGGCACAAGATAGCGGCGGCGATGTGTCGGTATTTTCAGATCGGTGTTTGCATGCGTTGACGCAAGTCGCTGCAAACGAATACGTATATACCGTGCATGGCCGCGCAGCGTTGGACACGATTTCATTGATGGACGCGTTCGGTGCGTTGCGCAGTGTGCTTCGAACATGCATTTCGAACGATGCGGAATGCCCGTATGGAACCTTCGAATGTGTGGATTCCTCGTTGCTGGAACGCATGTTGGGAATGGAACGTACCGATGAGGCCGTGCGCATGGTGATCACGCAGACGGTTGGGCATGAGCTTATGCATAACGCCATGCTGATCGACACGTTGTGCGCCTGTTTCGACAATCTCGACAACAAGACCGGCGCATGCGAGCAATTAGGTATCCAACGGCAGACGTTGTACAACCGATTGGACAAAGTGACACAGATCGTAGGCATAGCGCCTACCGATAAAATCAGCTGGTCAATGCTGCTTTTAGGTGCGAAAATGGCGAAATCGCAACATAATCACACCATATCTTCCACTTCGGCGCTGTAAGCAAGGGGAACTTGGCAAAACGTCAAAAACAAACGGTTGCGGTTTAACAATCAGTTCACTTTGGCGCAAATACTTCGGGCGATAGTCAGAGTCACAACGTTCGCCGGGTATGAAGAAAACGCGAACGTACAGACAGATTCAGCAGAAGAAAGCAGGTGACATGATGAGTGCCAGTGCAACAATCGCAACCGCCAACAGGGCTTCCGTGTCTGAACAGTCCGAAGAGCAGAAGATGGTCAAGAAAGTGGCCGTCTCGTCTTTCCTCGGCAACTTCATTGAATGGTTCGACTACGCTTCCTATTCCTACTTCGCGACCACCATCGCTCTGGTGTTTTTCCCGTCCGGCAATCACACGGTCGCCATGCTGCAGACGTTCGGCGTGTTTGCACTGTCATTCGTGCTTCGTCCGATCGGTGCACTGTTTTGGGGTAATTTCGGCGATAAGAAGGGACGCAAGGGCGCTCTTGCGATTTCCATCATGTTCATGTCGGGTGCATCGTTCCTGATTGGCTGCCTGCCGTCATATGCTGCGATCGGCATTTTCGCCCCAGCGCTGTTGCTGCTGCTTCGTATGGTGCAGGGCTTCTCCGCTTCCGGTGAATATGCCGGCGCTGCAACCTTCCTTGGCGAATACGCGCCGACCAAGAAGCGTGGCATCTACTGCTCGCTGATTCCGGCATCCACCGCCATCGGTCTGCTCGTAGGCTCCACGCTTGCCACCGTGATGACCGCTTCGCTGAGCTCTGATGCACTGACCTCTTGGGGATGGCGTATTCCGTTCCTCATGGCCGGCCGCTTGGTCTGATCGTGCATTTCATCCGTACCAAGCTCGCTGATTCGCCGGTGTATGCTTCCATGACCGAAGCTTTGGACGACAAGCAGCAGTTCGCTTCCACCACTAAGAGCGTCTCCCCGCTGCGCGAGCTGTTCCAGAACCACTTCAAGACTTTGGTCATCAGCTTCGGTGCCTGCGTGCTCAACGCGGTCGGCTTCTACACGGTGCTCACCTACCTGCGACCTATCTGAGCGACACGGTTGGCATGGCTGCCGCACAGTCGTCCACCATCACCACCATCTGCCTGGTACTGTATGTGGCTTTGGTGTTCGGCATGGGTCACATCTCCGACATGTTCGGACGCAAGAAGGTGCTGA
>ENA-OPZM01000050-OPZM01000050.1-human-gut-metagenome-genome-assembly--contig:-NODE-50-length-47358-cov-14.824395_pt1 | contig 47358 bp, 57 predicted proteins | sample MGYA00242478_ERZ504493 | MGnify/ENA primary metagenome ERZ504493 (study PRJEB26092, sample SAMD00036227) | human gut metagenome | host: Homo sapiens | study: EMG produced TPA metagenomics assembly of... | reverse complement strand
CGGGAACATGTGGGGAGAGTCGAACTGGCGCAACCGCGTCTGGAGCCCGCGGTGAGGGCGGCCGGGCTGGACCGCGTCGAGGGGCTGACCATCCATTCCCTGCGACACACGTACGCGTCCATGGCCATCGCCGGCGGCGCGGACGTGAAGACGCTGCAGAAGGCCATGGGCCACAGCTCCGCGTCGATCACGCTGGACGTCTACGCCGACCTTTGGCCGGACCGTCTGGACGACGTGGCCGACGCCATCGGGCGGGTCGTCTCCAGGGGCGATTCAGGGGCGATGACCGCGCGGGGCGTGGAGGGTTCCGGAGGGAGAACGGCGGAATGACGCCGTTTTGGCCGGAGTGGCCCAGAGTGCTCCGGAGTGGTGTATAGTGTTGGAAAACAGCGGAAATCGCCGGGACCCTGGGGGTCAAGGGGTCGCGGGTTCAAATCCCGCTGGTCCGACCAAGAAAGCCCGTCGTTCCGCCGTTTTCCACGGCATCGAAACGGCGGGTTTTTCGTTATGTTTGGGCAGGTTTGGGCAGTGAACTGCGGCATACAGCTCCTCAGAATGGCATCTATCGGAGCCGGAAGCCGGACGTCAGGACGGTCTTGAGCGCATGCAAATATGTAGCCTGCGATATTTTTCATGTTTCTTGCCGTTTAATGCGATTAACGCATGGGTTCAGAGAGGTGATTCGGTTTGCAGCAGAACAACACGCAGCCACAGTTCGACGACGTCGACGAATTCGCCCATGTGTTCGATTCAACGCTTCCCGAAGATGAATGGAAGATTCGATTGCCCCGCGAGCTTGGCTTGGAAGCCCGCGAACGCGCTCGGCATGATGGCATCACGCTTACCGAATTGACCCGCAGCACTCTTGTCCGACGATTCCGATGGCTGTTCAGACGCGGTCGGCATCGGGCGCATGCCAAAGAACAGCGACGGGCGCAAACAGCTTGGCGACGAATGGAAGATCAAACTCCCCTACGCCGTAGGCCATAAGGCGCGGGCCAAGGCCAAGCAGGACGGCATTTCATTAAGCTCGCTCGCGCGCAGAGCCATAACGGGGTATCTCAGAACACGCAACCAGGATGAACATCCTCTGTTCTGACGCTGTCGGCCTAAGCTGTGCGTAAAGGAAAACAAAAGCCGGCAACGACCCAGATTCAATAAGGCAGATGGGCGTGCGCCATGGTCTGAACCAGGCGCACGCCCATCTTCTAACAGTTCCGGTGGTTACTTGCGTTTCTTCTTCTCACGGACATTCACCGAAATCTGAATCGGCGATCCTTCGAAGCCGAATTCCTCGCGCAGACACCGTTCGATGTAGCGGCGATAGCCATGCTCCAAGAAGCCGGTGGCGAAGATCACGAAGCGCGGCGGTCTGGTGGACGCCTGCGTCGCGAACAGGATTCGCGGCTGCTTGCCGCCACGCAGCGGATGCGGGTGGGCAGCTTGGATCTTGCCAAGGAACGCGTTGAGTTTGCCGGTGGGGATGCGCTTGTCCCATGATGCCAAGGCGCCACGCATGGCATTGGCCAAACGATTGGTGTGCCATCCGGTCTTTGCCGACAGATTGACGCGCTGAGCCCAAGTGACGCGATTGAACTCGGTCTTCCACAGGCGTTCCATACGCTGACGGTCGAACTCGTCCATCAGGTCCCACTTGTTGAACACAAGCACGATGCAACGGCCCGCGTCCACGGCCTGGCTCATGACCTTCAGGTCTTGGTCGGAAATCGGCTGGGAGGCATCGAACAGCACCAAGGCAAGCTCGGAACGTTCGATCGCGGCCTGCGTACGCAACGAGGAGAAGTATTCCGCGCCGGACAGCTTGTGCAGACGACGTTTGATACCTGCGGTATCGATGAACAGCCAATCCTCGCCATCGACGGTGACGACCTCATCGACCGGATCTCGCGTGGTGCCCGCAAGATCGTTGACGACGGTGCGTTCCTCGTGGGCCAGCTGATTGAGCAGGGAGGATTTGCCGACGTTCGGACGTCCGACCAGAGCCACGCGGCGCAGATGCGACGGCGTAAGGAAGCCGGATGTCCTTTCCGCTTTCTTCAACGAGTCGAGTGCGGCGTCAAGCAGTTCGCCGATGCCACGACCGTGCATGGCGGAAATGCCATACGGCTCCCCCAGACCCATCTTCCAGAATTCGGCGGTCAGGTATTCGCTTTCGCGATCATCGACCTTGTTCACCGCAAGCGTCACCGGCTTGCCGGCGGCACGGAGCATTTTGACGATGCGTTCGTCCGTGTCGGTGAGACCGACCAGACCGTCCACCACGAGAATCACGGCATCGGCAAGCTGCACGGCGATTTGCGCTTGGGATGCGATGGCGGATTCGATGCCTTCCACGTCGGCTTCCCAGCCGCCCGTGTCGACCAGTTTGAAATCGGTGCCGCACCATTCGGCGTCGTAGCTCACACGGTCGCGAGTCACGCCGGGGGTGTCCTCCACCACGGCTGCGCGACGGCCGAGAATACGGTTCACCAGAGTGGATTTGCCGACGTTCGGACGTCCGACCACGGCAAGTACGCCGACCGGTTTCGGACCATTCTTGCTTTCGCCACCAGAGAACGCCGTTCCATCGATCAGCTCCTCATCGCCTTCATCCAGCTCATAGCCTTCGAGGTTGGAAACGTACTGGCGGTATTCCTGTTCCTCGATGCGTCGTCAACGATACGGACGAGCACGTCAAGGGTCTCGCCGAAGTTGAGATCGGAGTTGTCGACGGTCAACACGCCTTCCGCGGCGGATGTGAAGTTGGTGACTTTCGAATCGGCCTTGTCGCGTGCCGCGACATTCTCCGCACCCACACCCGAGACGGCCTGTCCGCTACGTCGGGCCTGACGGACCTCTTCACGCGCGGTAAGCAGGATGCGCACTTCGGCGTCGGGAGCGACGACGGTGGTGATATCACGGCCCTCAGCAACAATACCGGCGCTTCGGAGAAGGAATCGACCGAAGCCTCTCGTGCGATGTAGGCACGTTGCGCGGCGATCAACACGTGACGCACGGGGATGATGTTGGACACCTTGGACACGTGCGAAGAGACCTCGGAAGAACGGATGGCCTCGCTGATGTCCTCGCCATCGGCGTACACCTTCGGATCGTCCGGATCGACGCTGATGTCGAAATGGCTGTCGGTGAAGAATTCGCCGACGGTTTCGGTGACGAGCTGCTCATCGATGGTTTCGGCATCCAAATCGATGCCTTTGTGCATGCACCACCAGGCGCAGGCACGGTACATCGCGCCTGTGTCGAGGTATGCGAAACCATAATATTTGGCCAGTGCCTTGGACGTGGATGATTTGCCGACGCCCGCAGGCCCATCAATAGCTACACGGATCACAGTCCCACCGCCTTGGATAGAGAACGGACCTCAGCCTGCGACAACACGCGATACGTGCCGCTTTTCAGGTCGCCGAGTTTGATCGGACCGATCTGCGTGCGTACCAGACGCTTGACGGGAAAACCGATCGAGCCGAAAATACGGCGCACGATGCGGTTCTTGCCCGAATGCAGCACGACCTTGACCAACGTGCTTTCGCGGCTGGAGTCGAGAATAGCGCAGCGGTCGAGTTTGATCCACCCATCGTCGAGCTTCACGCCCGTGGTGACGAGCCTGCGGCACACCTGACCGCTGATGCGTCCTTCCAGCGTGGCGATGTAGGTCTTTTCGACCTCATATTTGGGGTGCATGACGTGCTGGCTCAGTTCGCCGTCGTTCGTCATGAGGATTAGCCTTCCGAATCATAATCCAGACGGCCCATGTGGAAAATACGCTCGTACTTGTCTCCGACGATGTCGCGCAAAGTGTAGCGTCCCTTGGGATCCTCCATGCGCTCAGCACGCGTTTTGGCTTGTTCAACGCAAGCGTGACATGGTTCGGGTTCACGCGCACGCGAGAACCGTCGACACGGACCTCCTGACGTTTCGGATCGACTCGGGTGCCAAGTTCGGTAATCAGCTCGCCATCGATCTCAACGCGACCATCGGTGATGATTTCCTCGCATTTACGGCGCGAGCCGAAGCCCGCCTGAGCGAGAAGTTTCTGCAGGCGAATGCCTTCATTGTCATGATTGTGCGCCTTGGCGGCGCGAGAATATGCGTTTGGCATCGTTCTCCCAACGTGGCCGGATAATACTTACAGGGACTGCTGGTAGTATGGCAGTCGTTTGGCGGCTTTCATAAAAACCGCAACTTGTCCACTATATGACAGAGGAAAGACTATGACTGCTGTTGAAGCAACGTCCGTAACAGAGGAAGAACAGAGCAAGCCACTGGCCCTTCGCGTAGGCGCGGAGCTGGTGGGAAGCTTCATCATCTGCTTCGCCATCTACTCGATTTGCACGCTTGGTTCCGCGATCTACGGCGTGAATATGGCGTTCATCGCCCTGCTGACAGGTTTGGTGTACGCCGCCGCCACCCTGATATTCGGCACGATTTCCGGCGCCCAGTTCAATCCGGCGGTCTCCGTTGCGGCGATGCTGTCCGGCAAAACCCATGTGCTTGACGGAGTGCTCTATATTATCGTTCAGGTGCTGGGTGGTATCGGCGCAGGCGCCGCCATCCGCTTCCTGCTGCCGACATCCGAGCAGGTAACGCTGAAAATCTGGCTGACGCCGGTCATTAACGGTTTTGACAAGAATTCCGTCTCCTATGCCACGCTCGGCAACTATGGCGTGTCCTTCAGCATCACTCTGGCCATCGCCGTTGAACTCGTCGCGGGCATCATCATCGTCGCCACCGCGCTCAACACCACCAGTGAAGCCGGAAAGACCAATACCAGCCATGCCATCGCCATGGGTCTCGCCTACGGTGTCGGCGCCGCAATCTCCTATCCGGTAACAGGCGCAGCTCTGAATCCGGCTCGTGCCACTGGCATCGCCATCTTCGCCCAGAATCAGGGCCTTTCCCAAGAGCCTCTGCAGCAGCTGTGGGTGTTCTGGATCTGCCCGATTCTCGCAGCCGCCATCGTCTCGCTTGTGGCCATAGTCGCGTCCATGATCGGCACCAAGAAAAACGTTCGGAAGCCGAGCAGGATTCCGAAACGCTGGAAACCATAGCCGACGACGCGTCAGACGATGCCGACGGGCACGAGGGCGAGCAGGATGAACAGTCCGACGCCCAGACCGATGCCGATGAAAGCGTCGAAGCCAACTGAACGGACTTTCCAAGGACTACGCTCGCGCATTACGAGTCTGATTAGTCCTGTTATGATGGCCGTCACCGCGATTACCGTGGTGGCGGCTTTTACATGGCCTAAGACCGCAAGCACTGTGGCTATAACCACCATTGCCGCAACGATCCATTCAAACCACGGCTTGCCTTCATGGTCTTCGGAAACGTAGGGATGACTCATATCGCAGGCCTTTCGCTATATGTCAACGCGCGTCCGCGCACGGAACGCAATCATAATAATAAAACGTGGCGTCCGAAACCAGCGAATGGTTTCGGACGCCACGTCATTTATCGCGCCGCAACGCTCCCAGCTTGCCGGTCGACGCTTCCACTGAACTCAGTGGAAGAAGTGTCGGGTACCGGTCACATACATGGTGACGCCGGCCTTGCGGGCCGCCTCGAACACTTCCTCATCACGAATGGACCCACCAGGCTGGACGATGGCCTTGACACCGGCGTTGATCAGAATCTCGGCACCGTCGGCGAACGGGAAGAACGCGTCGGACGCGGCCACCGCTCCCTTGGTGCGGTTGGCTCCGTCAGCCAGCGTGTTGGCACGCTCGACGGACAGATTGGCGGAATCCACACGATTGACCTGGCCCATGCCGATGCCTACGGTTGCCTGATCGTGAGCGATAAGTATGGCGTTGGATTTGACGCAACGGATGGCACGCCATGCGAACACCAGATCCCTGACGGTTTCAGCGTCGGCCGGCTCGCCGGAAACCAGCTTCCACGCGTTCGGATCGTCGCCTGGAGCGTCAATCAGATCGGTGGACTGCACGAGCAGACCGCCGTCAATCTGACGGAACTGGGTCTTGTTCTTCGGAGGCTCAGACACCTTCAGGATACGCAGGTTCTTCTTCTTGGTCTGGAGCAATTCAAGCGCATCGGCGTCGTAATCGGGCGCGACGATGACTTCGGTGAAGATTGGACGAACACTTTCGGCCATTTCCATGGTGACCTTGCTGTTCGCAGCAATCACACCGCCATAGGCGCTCATCGGATCGCATGCGTGCGCCTTCTTGTGCGCCTCTGCCACGGTAGCGCCAATGGCCAGACCGCATGGATTGTTGTGCTTGACCACTGCGACGGCGATCTGAGGCGCGAAATCCCACACGGCACGCCATGCGGCGTCGGCATCGACGTAATTGTTGTAGCTCATCGGCTTACCGCCAAGCTGTTCGGCGTGTGCGAAGCCGTTCTGGTTGAGCGGATCCAGATACAGCGAAGCCTGCTGGTGAGGGTTCTCGCCGTAACGCAGCACGTGCGCGCGGTCCCACGTACGGGTGAACGTGGCTGGGAACTTGGCCTCATTCACTTCGGTCTCGCCTTCGGAAACCGGCTGTTCGATGGACGCCGGCTTCGGCCAATGCTTCGCGGTCCACTCGTTGATGGTGGCGTCGTAGGCGGCCGTATGGGCGAACGCCTTTCCTGCGAGCCAGCGACGCTCATCAAGGGAGAAGCCCTCGCCGTTCTCGATGCGGGAGGCGACGAGTGCATAATCGTTCGGATCGGTGATGATGGCGACGGTGGCGCTGTTCTTGGCTGCGCCACGCACCATGGACGGACCGCCGATATCGATCTTTTCGATGGTGGCGGCTTCGTCAGCTCCGGAGCGGACCGTGTCGGCGAACGGATACAGATTGACGACCACCAGATCGAACGGCTTGATGCCAAACTTCTCGAGCTGGGAGGCATGGTCGGGGTTGGTCATATCGGCGAGGATACCGGCATGGATATGCGGGTCAAGGGTCTTGACGCGGCCATCAAGGCATTCCGGGAAACCAGTGACTTCGGAGACCTCGGTCACTTTGACACCCAGCTCAGCCAGACGCTTCGCGGTGGAACCGGTGGAAACCACCTCGGTGCCCGCCTTGATGAACGCTTCGGCAAGCACCTCGATGCCTTCCTTATGGAAGACTGATACCAGAGCCCGTCGTATCGGTCGATTCGTTGTTGTCACCCTGATCCTCCTTGTTATTGTTGTTCGAGGCGACCGTGCGAAGCGCACGTGTTTCCTCACGGCTGTTTTCCGTGGATTCGGGAGCGGTCTCCCTCTTTCCACGTTCGCGTATACGCTTCATCATCCAGCGTATGGCGAAAAATATGCTCACGGCCACCAAAGTCAGCAGCCATGCGGAGAACAAACCCATGGCGGTGGGTTGTCCCACCTTACGGGTTGACGCGATCACGTCTACGCCGACGTGCGCAAGATGTTTCGATCCCAAGCCTCCGTTTCCCAAGGCGAACAGCAAGCTGGAAGCCACGGACACGACGGCGCTGGTAATCGAAAAAGCAGCAATCGGATAGCAAAACTCAGCACAACGCGTTTGACGTCGATGTTCCGTCCTGATTCACCTACTCTGATATGGAATCCCTTATTAAACAACATGACGACCATGCCGGTAGCAAAAGCGGATGCCAATGGTATGCACATCAGCGCGATTCTCACCCAATCCGTCTCAACCGCCTGTGGCATCATACCGAAAAGCGGCAAGGCGGGGAGCCCGTCGCCCTGCCCGGTCCATAATGTGAATTCGGCTAAATCGCCGATTGAGAAGCCGGCGCCGAAAGTCCATGAGACAGCCCAAATCATCAGATTCGGAAGCCATGCGAGCATACTGATCGTGGTAAGAATACGAGACCCGTTCTGCATGCCCGAAAGTTCATATAGCTTCGCTATCGATGATTGATTGCTTATTGCCCAAAAAACAACGACGATCAGACCGACCAGCAGATACGCCGCCTCCAGCAGCATCCCTAGGACGGAACCGATGACCATGGTCTTTCGCACCGGCGATGACACATGAGATCGAATCCATTCGGTACAGGCTTGGGTCCATGACGCATTCGGAATCGCCGCGACCGCATATCCGAGGATGAAAACAAGCGCCGTTTTGATGGCGATCATCGTCATCGAATCAACGATTTCGATATTTATGCTTCTGGCGAAGAAGATGTTTACGGCTTCCCAAAAGACCAGACCGGCCGCGAATCCACGCAGACTCGTGCCGAATCTTCTGGCGAGCTGCGCGATAAGGGCGATAAGCAGTACCGTCAAGAGCAACGGCACAATCGTCAACGTGATGACATCAGTCTTGAACCCGATACCTTGGCTGAGCAGCACCAACGCCTCGGTAAGAGGCACCGAGAAGGCGGAGAGATTGTCCCCGCCTTCTTCCATGGATATGACCAGAAGCATTAGGGCATATAGCAGCCCAAGGCAACGGCGTAAATAATCATGGACGCTGCCGCGACGGCAAGCCCTTTCAGCCAATACTTCAGGTTCGTCATCATAGCGATTGGGAAGCGAGCACCTCTCGCATGATTTCAGCGGTCTGTCCGGGAGTACGACGACACGGATGCCAACGGCTCAAGGCTTCTTTCTTATCCTGCGCGGTGCCCTTGCCGCCGGAAACGATGGCGCCGGCATGCCCATCTGCTTGCCTTCCGGCGCGGTGAATCCCGCGATGTAGGCCACGACGGGCTTGGTCATATGTTCGGAAGCCCACTTGGCAGCGTCCTGTTCGGCGCTGCCACCGATTTCGCCGATCATGACAACGGCTTTGGTGGCTTCATCGTTCTCAAAGGCTTCCAAAGCCTCCTGCAAGGTCGTGCCGACGATCGGATCGCCGCCCGCGCCAAGGCATGCGGTGAAACCGATGTCAGACAGCTCCCCCATCAGCTGATAGGTCAACGTTCCGGACTTGGACACCAAACCCAACGGGCCGCGGGACACGATGCCATCTGGAATAATGCCGAGGTTGCAGCCCTTGGCGTCCTTAGAAGATGGCAGCGTCAACAGACCAGGACAATTCGGCCCAACGATGCGCACGCCCTTACGCAAGGCCAACTCGACGAAATACGCGCTGTCCGCCACCGGAATGCCTTCGGTGATGACGACAATCAGTTCGATGCCGGCTTCAATGGCCTCAACGACGGCGTCCTTGGCGAAGCGCGGCGGCACGAACACGACGCTTGCTTTGGCTCCAGTGGCTTCGATGGCTTCAGAGCAGTTGGCGAACACGTGAATGGTGGCGTCCTCGCCATTTTTGGCTTCAGGGAAGGTGACGTCCAGCCCAGCCTTGCGGGCGTTCACGCCACCGACGATGTTGGTGCCGGCCTTGAGCATGCGGGCCGTGTGGGTCATGCCCTGATGCCCGGTCATGCCCTGGACGATGACCGGAGCGCCATCTTCAATGAAAAGCGTCATTTCAGCGAACCTCCTTGGCCGCGAAACGTGCGGCCTGCTGTGCGGCTTCCTCCATGGTCTGAGCGACGTGCAGGTTGGCGCGGCCGGCTTGGGCCAAAATGTTCAGACCTTCCGCCGCCGCATTGCCATCGAATCGCACGACGATAGGCTTGCTGCTGCCAAGTTCGTCAAGCGCCTCGAGAATGCCCTTCGCGACCTGTTCACACGAGGTGATGCCACCGTACACATTGATGAGCACGGATTCGACCTGCGGGTCGGACAGCACGATTTCAAGACTATTCGACATCACTTCGGCGGAAGCGCCTCCGCCGATGTCGAGGAAGTTTGCGGGCTTGACATTCGTGCCCTGATCCTCGCCTGCGCCTGACACCGCGTCAAGAGAGCTCATGACGAGTCCCGCACCATTGCCGATCACACCGACGGAACCCTTGAGATGCACATAATGCAGTCCATGTTCGCGGGCTTTTTGCTCATATGGATCGACATGAATCGGATCGGTGAAACGTTTCCAACCATCATGGCGGAACGATGCATTGTCATCAAGGGAGATCTTGGCGTCCAGCGCGCACAACGACTTGGAAGATTCGTCATCCGGATCGCCGATTTTTGCAAGCGGGTTGATTTCCACAAGCGTGGCGTCGTTCTCCTTGAAGCAACGCCACATTTTCAGCAGAATCTGCGCGGCCTGATCAACATCGGCATGATAGAAGCCGATGCTTTCAGCCATCTTGGTGGCCGCTTCCAAATCGAAATCGTCAAGAGCATCGATATGCAGACGCTTCACGGATTCCGGATGCTCTTTGGCGATTTCCTCAACCTCAGTACCGCCATTCGCAGTGGCGAGCACGTCGAAATCACGAGAGGATCGGTCCACTGAGATGGAGACGTAATACTCGTGAAGGATGTTCTTCGCCTCGGCCACCAGCACGCCGCTGACCTTGTGCTTGTGAATGGTCATCGGCAGAATGTCTTCCGACGCGAGAATGGACTCGTCACGGGTCTTGGCGAGCTTGACTCCGCCGGCCTGGCCACGGTGTCCAATCTTCACCTGCGCCTTAATCACATTGGGATATCCAATCTGGTCGGCCGCTTCGGCGAGTTCATGGGAGTTCTGGGCGAATATTGCTTAGGAGTCGGGATACCCTGTTCTTCGAGCAATTCCCTGGCTTGATACTCATAGAGATCCATGGATCATTCCCTTTGGTTGTTTGTTCTGAATGGTTGACGAAAACGGAGTTATCAGGCAGGCATGCACACCAGCGAGCTTGTCGGATAATCGCCTAGCGATTTCATGCCGTCAATACCGGTAAGTTCCATGACGAAGCTGAATCCAGCAACGACGCTCCGCACTTCTCGATGAGGCTACGCGCCGCATTGGCGGTTCCACCGGTGGCGATCAGATCGTCGACGATCAATACGCGCACTCCCTCATGGACAACGTTGGTTTCGATTTCCATTGACGCCTGACCATATTCGAGGTCATAGCTTTGCGACATGGTTTCTGGAGGCAATTTGCCGGCTTTACGGACCGCGATAAACCCCTTTCCGAGACGGGCGGCCAACGCTGGACCGAACAGGAATCCACGGGCTTCAAGGCCGGCGACCATGTCGAAATCATCGACGTCTACTGGCAATGCCGCTTCAAGGGCCCCCATCAAAATACCGAACGCGCGCGCATCAGCCAACACCGGCATGAAATCGCGGAATAGGATGCCCTCCTTCGGAAAGCCCGGAATAGTACGTATTTTCGATACAAGATATGCTGCGTCTTCGGCTCCAACTTTGTTCAAGCCCGAAACGGCGATATCCGATGCTGCCATGACAGTGGTTTCCTTCTACCTTGGTTTACGGCACTTTGAATTATAGGTTTCCCGTGCGAAAAAGAACGGCGAAAACCTCAAAAATGAGATTTTCGCCATCTAAAAATCAAAGAAATCAATCGTTCTTCTGCTCGTCAATGGGCTGCTGAATAACATCGGCATCCTGTACGGGCTCTTCAGTCACGTCGACGATAGGCTTCTGGTCGGGCTCGTCTTCCTTGGATAGCGGATTGCCGTTCTCATCGACCTCATCATCATGCACGTATGCCGGACGGACATATTCACGGCTGATGGCGTTGAAGCCGAAACGCAGTTGCGATCCTTCGGAATCAACGACGATCTCCTCGTATTCCGTATCGACGGAAACGACCTTGCCGATGATGCCACCGATGGTGATCACTTCAGTGCCGGGCTGCAGATTAGAACGGAAATCCTGACGTTCAGCTTGCTGCTGCTTGGCTTTCTTGGACTGCCAGAACATCATGCCGAACATTACAACGATAAGAACAACGAGAAAAAGGATATCCAAAATAAACTCCTCGGAGTCAGGGTCTCAACCGGAACACATTACTCAAGATGTGAAGTCTATGACATCTTATTGACATCATATGCGGATTCGTCGGGAGTAATACCAAGATGCTCCCATGCCTTGCGCGTGGCCACGCGGCCTTTCGGCGTGCGGATGAGGAAGCCCTCACGTACCAGATACGGTTCGCATACCGTTTCCACCGTTTCCGACTCCTCGCCCACCATGGCCGCCAGATTGTTCAAGCCGACGGGGCCTCCGTTGAAATTGGTGACGATGGCCTTAAGCACTGCTATATCCAGACGGTCAAGACCTTCGGTATCGATCTGATAAAGCGCCAACGCCTCCTTGACATCATCGGGACGCACCGATTCGAGATCGTGCACGATGGCCCAATCCCTAACACGACGAAGCAGGCGGTTGGCAATTCTCGGCGTGCCGCGGGAACGCATGGCCAGTTGGCGAGCGGCCCCGTCCTCCAACTGGATTCCCAACACTGCGGAGGAACGCTCAATCAGCTTTTCAAGCTCCTCATGCGGGTAGAAATCCAGATGCGCCGTGAAACCGAACCGCGCACGCAGCGGCGAGGGAAGCATGCCCTCTCGCGTGGTGGCACCGATAACCGTAAACCGAGGCAATGTCAGCGGAATGGATGAAGCTCCAGGGCCTTTGCCGACCATCACATCAACACGGAAATCCTCCATGGCGATGTACAGCAGTTCCTCGGCGGCACGGGGCAGACGGTGGATCTCATCGATAAAGAGCACCTCGCCGGCGTCCAGCGAACTCAGAATCGAAGCCAAATCACCAGCATGTTGGATGGCGGGACCGGAAGTGACGCGGATTGGAACTTCCAATTCATTGGCCACAATCATGGCCAAAGTGGTTTTGCCAAGTCCCGGAGGCCCCGCAAGCAGGATATGGTCCGGAGGAACGTCACGTTTTCGAGCAGCATCGAGGAAAAGCTGCAACTGCGCTTTGAGTCTTGGCTGTCCGATGAATCCCTCGAGGATATGAGGACGAAGCTCCTCGTCGCTGACCGGTTCGTTGCCGACGGGTGCGGCGGAAACCATACGGAGGGATTCCTCGTTCGCCCCGGTGTTCGGCTGTTCGAATGTATCAGTGTTCGTCATAATGGTCCGTTTCATCTACCTCTATCCAACGATGTCAGCGCGAGCTTCAGCACGCGTGGAACATCCTCGGCGTTCAACGGCGTCTCGATTTGATTATCGGCGCAGACCGTCTGCACCGCATGGACAGCGTCCTGCTGGTGCCATCCCAAAGACATCAGACCTTCGACGACCTGTTCGGCCCCAGTGTCTTCAGGAGTCGAAGCGGTTGCGGAAGAACCCTCGATCTGGCTCAGATCAATGGAACCTTTCAGTTCGAGGATGATTTTCTGCGCGCCTTTCTTGCCTAATCCCGGAGCCTTGGCCAACGCAGTGGCATCACCATCCGCCACAGCCCTCGCAAGTCGATCGGGAGGCAAAGTGGACAGCAACGATAGCGCGACTTTCGGTCCGATGCCACTGACCTTCTGCAATTGCAGGAACATGCGTTTCGAGGCCAGCGTGCCGAAGCCGAATAAAGTGATGGCGTCCTGGGACACATTCAACGAAGTGTAGACCTTGATTTCCTGGCCGGCGTGCATGGAAGCCAAGTCGGCGGATGGCATCCTGACCTCGTAGCCGACTCCCCCGACCTCGATAATGGCCGATACGGCGTCTACCGACTCCACATGGCCACGTAGCATGCCAATCATTATGGACGTCTCCTTCGCACAGGTCTAGAACATCTGTTCGATACAGCTTACATGCCTCTGCGGACGCCTTGTCTGCGCGCTGCTTTTTGCGAAGCCTGCGCCCACTGTCGTTGCGCCGCCGTGAGATGCTGTTCGCGTTCGCCGCCTTGCAGCGCACCAGCCGGACGCAACGCGTGACAGATCGCAATAGCCAGCGCGTCAGCCGCATCAGCCGGCTTTGGCAGCGTGTTCAAGCCCAATATCCGCGCCACCATACGTTCCATCTGGATTTTCTCTGCTTTGCCGTTGCCGGTGATTGCAAGCTTTGATTCCGTCGGCGTATGCAACGCTACAGGAATGCCGCGTTGCGCCGCAGCGAGCATCGCCAACCCTGCCGCCTGTGCGGTTCCCAGCACCGTGTTACGGTTTTCTTGCGCGAACACTCGTTCGATGGACACCGCATCGGGAGCAAATCGTTCGATTTTTTCCACCAAGCCGTTGTAGATGGCCAGCAGACGCAGATCCTGGGAGGTTTTTGGATCGGAACGCACCACATCCACGTGGATAAAAGAAAGCCGGCGGTATGCGCCGGCTTCAATCACGCCGACCCCGCAGCGAGTCAGCCCGGGGTCGACGCCAAGAATAATCACGCTGGATTACTCCTCGTCAAGCTGGGCCATGACCTCGTCGGAGGCGGTCCAGTTGGAGTAGATGTTCTGGACATCGTCCAGATCATCGAGGTTGTCGATGAGCTTGGAGACCTTCTGGGCATCCTCAAGGCTCAGCTCGACCTCGTTCTTCGGCATCATGACAGATCAGCGGAATCGTAATCGAAACCGGCGTCCTGGAGAGCCTTGCGCACGTCGATCATGTCGGACGGATCGGTGATGACGGTGAATACCTCACCATCGTCGGTCACGTCTTCGGCACCGGCTTCGGCGGCCTTCTCGAACAGGTTGTCGAAGTCAACGCCTTCGGCCGGAACAACGATCTGTCCCTTGCGTTCGAAGTTGAAGCTCACGGAACCAGTGGTGGCCAGGGAGCCATTGCCCTTGGTCAGGGTGGAACGCACGTCGGCGGCCGCACGGTTGCGGTTGTCGGTGAGGCATTCGATGATCAGGCCAACACCTGCCGGGGCGTAACCCTCGTACACGATGTCTTCATAGTTGGCGCCGCCGGCTTCCTCACCGGAACCACGCTTGACGGCGCGCTTGATGTTGTCGGCCGGCATGGAGGCCTTCTTGGCCTTGTAGATGGCGTCATACAGGGACGGGTTGCCGTCGGGATCGCCGCCACCCATACGTGCTGCGATCTCGATGTTCTTGATCAGCTTGGCGAACAGCTTGCCGCGCTTCGCGTCGATGGCGGCCTTCTTGTGCTTGGTGGTCGCCCACTTGGAATGACCTGACATAATGCTCCTAGGCAGGTTGCGGATGTTTCAAACGAAATGATTCTAAAGCGGTTCGCCGACAAAATGCCGAATACGAACCTGTGGCATTTCGCTTTTCGAACTTTTGGATGGGGTCTGCCCCCGGCTGTGACTACCGCCGATATGTTTTCTCCCCTATGACCATTTGGCGCTTGGCTTCGAAGATGCGTTGGAATACGGTGACTAATCCCAATCCGGCCAACAGTATCATGGCGATGGCGAGCCACAATCCCTGACGCGTCAATCCGGTGATGGCCATGCCCACCAGAATGATGGTCAAGCGATCGGCACGAGTGGCGATGCCGTTTTTCACCTCATAGCCGACTGATTCGGCACGAGCACGGGCATATGAAGTGACGAACGATGTCATCACGGCCACCGCGGCGGCGGCGATACCGATCATGCTCGTATAGTCAGGCGTGTTGTCGATGGCCGTATGCCACCAGTCAAGATGCATAAGAAAGAAGATGATCACGCCTACGAGCATCGCCCAATCAGCGATGCGATCGAGCGTGGAGTCGAGAAAAGCCCCGAATTCGTCCCACCCGTGGTAAGCGCGGCGATCGAGCCATCCAACGAATCGGCAAGCACAAGCAGAGTCAGAACAACCGCTCCCCCAAATAGCCATCCGGTCACACCGGTGGCGATGGCCACGACGATGGTGCCGACAGCACCAATCACCGTCACCGCATTGGCGGTCAGTCCTATGGCGATCAACGCTTTGGCTATTGGCTCGATGAGTTTTTTGAACGGCGCACGAAGATGCTCAAGCATGTGTTACTTCCTTCTCGATGAGAAAATGAGAAACGGCGCACAAACCTCTTGTCGAGATTCGTGCGCCGTTTCACGGTTCATGGTCGCGTGCGACTTGTTGCCACCGGTCTCGCTCAGTCGGCGAGGGCGGCCTTGAAGTCGTCTGCGGTGTTGACCTGGACGCGCTTCTTGATTACGGTCAGAATGTTCGCCTTCGCCTCATCGACCGGCACGCCGTTCAACTGGCTGCCGTCGCGGAAGCGGAAGCTGACCGCGTTGTTGTTCATATCCTCTTCGCCGACGATGAGGATGAACGGCGCCTTGGACTTGGATGCGTTGCGGATCTTCTTGCCGAAGCGATCGTCGGACAGGTCGATCTCGCAACGGACGGTCTCCTCTTCCAAGCTGGCGATGAACTTCTGCAGGTGCGGGGCGAACTCGTCCGCGACCGGCACGCCAAGCACCTGGACCGGGGCGAGCCACGCCGGGAAGGCGCCCGCGTAATGCTCAAGCAGCACCGCGAAGAAGCGTTCGATGGAGCCGAACAGCGCGCGGTGGATCATCACCGGACGCTGGTGCGTGCCATCGGCGGCGATGTATTCGAGCTTGAAACGTTCCGGAAGGTTGAAGTCGAGCTGGATGGTGGACACCTGCCAGGTACGTCCGATGGCGTCACGGGCCTGCACGGAGATCTTCGGACCGTAGAAGGCTGCGCCGCACGGATCGTCGACCAAGTCCAAACCGGATTCCTTGGCGACCTCGGCCAGCGTGTTGGTGGCTTCCTCCCAAATCTCGTCGGAACCGACGTACTTGTGCGGATCCTTGGTGGACAGCTCCAGATAGAAGTCATCCAGACCGAAGTCCTTCAACAGGCCGAGCACGAAGGTAAGCAGGCTCTTAAGCTCGTCCTTCATCTGCTCGCGGGTGCAGTAGATGTGGGAATCATCCTGAGTCAAGCCGCGCACGCGGGTCAGGCCATGCACTTCGCCGGACTTCTCATAACGGTACACGGTGCCGAATTCGAACAGGCGCAGCGGCAGCTCACGGTAGGAACGCTGGCGGGACTTGAAGATCAGGTTGTGCATCGGGCAGTTCATCGGCTTCAGGTAGTAATCGAAGCCTTGCTTGATGACGTTGCCGTTCTCGTCCTTCTCCTCGTCCAGACGCATCGGCGGATACATGCTGTCCTTGTACCACTGCAGGTGGCCGGAGGTCTCATACAGGCCGCCCTTGGTGATGTGCGGGGTTTGCACGAAGCTGTAGTGGTGCTTGCGGTGCATCTCACGGGAGTAGTCCTCCATGGCGTTGATGACGGCCGCGCCCTTCGGATGGAAGACGGCAAGGCCCGGACCGATCTCATCCGGGAAGGAGAACAGGTCCATTTCCGCGCCGAGCTTGCGGTGGTCGCGCTTGGCGGCCTCCTCCAGACGGGTCTGGTATGCCTTCAGGTCCTCCTTGGTGGCGAAGGCGGCGCCGTAAATGCGCTGCAGCATCGGATTGGCCTCGCTGCCGCGCCAGTATGCGGCGGCGGAACGCTCTATCTTGAACGCCTTGATGTAACGGGTGTTCGGCAGGTGCGGACCACGGCACAGGTCCTTCCAAACCACATTGCCTTCACGGTCGACGTTATCGTAGAAGCTCAGTTCCTTGCCGCTGATTTCGGTGGCGGCTTCCGGGTCAAGATGCGCTTCCTTATCCTTGATAAGTTCAAGCTTGTAGGGCTGGTCGGCTTCCTCGGCAAGAGCCTCTTCCTCGGTCACCACGCGGCGGCGGAAGGACTGGGAGGACTTGATAATGCGCTGCATGCGCTTTTCGATTTCCTTGAGGTCCTCCGGAGTGAAAGGGGTCTCGACATCGAAATCGTAGTAGAAGCCGTCTTTGATGACCGGTCCAACACCAAGCTTGGCGTCAGGGCGAATCTCCTGCACGGCCTGGGCCATGACATGGGTTGCGGAATGGCGCATGATGGCCACACCGTCCTCGCTATCGAGCGCGATGGGTTCCACAACGTCGCCGTCGTGCAGCTCGGTATAGAGATCGCGGGGTTCGCCGTTCAAACGCACCGCGATGATGTTCTTGTCGTCGGAGAAGAGCTGGACGCCGGTCTGGTCTGCCGCCACCTCCTTCTTTTCGCCGTTGAGTGTGATGGAGATGGTCTGTTCAGCCATGAGTTGTCCTTTGCTATCGGGGTCCGCGTTACCAATGTGCAGGCCTGGACTATATATCAACGATGAACAAGATAGGGTCAAGCGCAGACAACGGCACGCCATTTCGGTGAACGGAAGAACAACGCTGATTGAATGTCGCGAAAGGAAAGGTCCTTTACCGTTTACTGTCCGATGACGTGCGCATATGTATACTGCGGAGCCTGACGTGTGGACTTGATCATCACTTTGTCAGAGGGGCTGACCGATACCGTAGCGCCATACTTCACTTTGAGCCGCGACCCGACGCCACCGGCAGATTGACCGCGTTCTGCAGATTGTCGCTGTCGCCGATCGCGCGAATGGTGAATGGGGATTTCAGTTTGGTGCCATCGCAGACGAGACTGCGGCCGTGCCACTGATGTAAGTACTGGTTACCACGCGGACATTGTTGATCTCAATGACCTCGGCACCACTGTTGCGCAATTCCTCAAGCAACGTGAACAATATCGCGGAGTCAATCCTCTGTTTGGAACCCTGCGATATGCGGATGACCACGCCTTCTCCCGTAGCCGCGAGACGGCCGGATAGGATGCCGTTGGTCTGCGCGTTCTGCTTGGCGATTTCCGCGGCCTTCTCATTTTTGTCCGCGGTGTCTTTCAAAGCGTTCAGCTGGCTGGAGAGTTCGTTCTTACGCTGTTCGAGCTTTTGGACCTGAGCGTTGGTCTCGCTGATGAGCTTGGTTAATTCATCTTCGCTCATCGTCTCATAGGTGGATGTCGTGTTGTTTATCTGGATCACATAGCCGAAGCCAAGCAAGGCGCACAATATCGTGACCAGAATGCTGGAATACAGTCGGGTTCGTGTGACCTTCGCATCAAGTGAGATTCGCTTCTTGGCCTTGACCATGGGGAACGCACCGGTTTGGGTGCTGTCATTGTTCTGGTCCTTGACCCTCTGCTCATGGATTCTGGACAGCATGTCCTTGCTGTTCGCGTCTTGTCCGCTCATACCGCATCAACCTTTAAAGATGAAGCGTCGAATGGAGGACACATTGGTAAAGATTCGTATGCCGAGCACTACGATCACTGCGGTCTGCAGCTGGGAGCCGACTCCCAACTGGTTGCCGAGGAACACCAGCAGCGTTGCGGTGATGACATTCGAGAAGAAGGAGATCACGAACACTTTATCGGAAAAGCTGCGTTGGAAATACGCGCGTGCGGCGCCTAGCAACGCATCCAACGCGGCCAATACCATAATCGGCAGATACGGTTGGAGCTCGATGGGGATGTCCGGACGAACGAATACACCGATTACCACGCCGATGATAAGTCCCAAGACAGCTGCCATTACTTGTCCTTCCTCACATGCGTCGTGTCGCCAGCCACTGCAGCATCAAGTGTAATCGATTTGCTTTTGCTTATCTGCGGATAGATGCCGGCCTTTTTGAAATCGTCATACAGTTGTTTCTGCGTTGTCTTGCTTACCGATTTCGCCAAGGTCGCCTGATTGCCTATCGCCTCGATTCGATATGGCTTTGCACCGAATTGACTCCGATGAGAATCGTCGATCCGGCGGTTCGAATCGAGGTTTGCACGCCAAGGCGGTTGCCGTTGATCGCGATCGCCTCCGCTCCGGATTGCCATAGCAAGGAGACAAGCAGCTGCAAATCGGAATCGGTGACGACTCGAACCTGGCTGCCATTTTCTCTTGGCAGTGAGGAGTCGGCATTGTCGCCGCTGACGGAAAGCGGGTTGGCTACGGTCAGGACAATGCCTTCCCCTTGCACCGGAAGCGTTCCATTGACCATTTCATCATCCTGCATCGTCTGGTTTAGGGACCAGCTTGCCAAGGATTCCGATTCAGATTCGATTTGCGACCGCAAGTCGTTGACATCCTTGGTGAGGTCGCCGACCCGCTTCGTTTGTTCGGTCAGCTGGCTTGCCAACTGCTTGCGTACTTCTTTGCGTGGGTCAGTGCTCAGCTGGCGCACGAAAACGCTTCCCGCGGCACCCACAGCGATGCAGATGAGGAACACCAGAATCCTGGTGGCCCAAATCGAAACCGCCGAACGTTTTTTAGTGGCCAGGCGGGAGTCCGAATACAGGACATCCATCGGACGATTGGTCAAATCGTCAATAAGCCGAAGCGAATCGTCATCGACATGTCTATGGCGTTGCGGCATGGCGGGCATGGAGGCCGGTTGCACATGATGGGATGACAGGCCGGCGAAGGATGACGAAAAAATGGCACGATGCTTTGTGGGTACGTTCTCCGGGGAAACGGGGAACGACGCGAAACGTGGAGCATCGGACTTCATATATGCGTCAATCCTTGCTGTTTGTATCGTTCTTCAACAGTTGGATGCCTTGGCGCATGTAGATGTACCTGCAAGCCAATACAGTCCAACGCCCCAGATTCCGGTGGCAAGACCGCATAGATGCAGTGTATCCGCAGCGGAGTTGGACCAGATGTCGGCGAAGATCAACGCGACGATGGCGATAAGCAGCATCGCGGTACCGGCCTTGCCTACGAAATGAACAGGCAATGGGCCATAATCGTGCTGCGCCAAAACCAGTATCAGAACAGCCATGATCAAATCTCGCAGGCCGACGACGATCAGCATCCACCATGGAATGATGTTCGCCACACCCAAAGCAAGAATGCTGCAGAAGATCAGCAGACGATCGGCAATCGGATCGAGAATTTGCCCGATTTTGCTCACCTGATTGAATGATCTGGCGATCAGTCCGTCCAAACCATCGGATATCGCCGATAGCGCAAGCACGACCAAGGCGGTCACCATCCTGTGATGAGAGACCAGCATCGCGATAAAAGGAATCGAAATGATTCTCAGCAGGCTGATGAAGTTCGGAACCGTGAAATAGATGTCTCGCGGTTCCGGACTGTATTGCTTCTTAATAATCAGTTTGCTCATATTACAAGCAACACTACATTCTCGAAGCCTGCAACGCGGTGACTATTATGCCACGGGCACCAACTTCATACAACTGGTCCATAAGCTGATTCACCTTCGCCTTCGGAACCACCACACGCACGGCCGCCCACTGCTTATCATGCAGAGGCGAAATCGTCGGGCTTTCGAAACCCGGAGTGATATCCACTGCGGCGGACACCTTCTCGACCGGAATGTCGTAGTCCATAAGCACATTACGCTGGGCAGTGAGCACGCCTTGCAGACGCCTGCTCAGAATCGTCAGACGCTCGTCATCCGCCTCAAGACGAGGGGAACGAATCAATACGGCTTCAGAGTGCATCAACGGTTCAGCGAAAATGCGCAGTCCCGCATTACGCAGAGTGGTCCCTGTGGAAACCACATCGGCGATCAGATCGGCGACGCCAAGCTGGACGGACGATTCGACGGCGCCGTCAAGGTGCACGGTTTCCGCGTTGATGCCATGCTCGACCAGATAGTCGTGTACGAGCTTGTCGAATGTGGTGGCGACTCGCTTGCCTTCAATATCCTCAAGCTTGGTAATCGGCGAATCGTTCGGGGCTGCGAAACGGAACGTGGAGGCTCCGAAGCCAAGCTGCATATGCTCCTCCGCATCGGTGCCGGAGTTCACGAGCAAATCATGCCCGGTGATTCCAACGTCGATGGTGCCGCGACCGACATAGACCGCAATGTCGAGGGGACGCAGGTAGAACAACTCAACATCATTGTCGGGATCCTCCACGACCAACTGGCGAGGGTTGCTCCTCAAACGGTAGCCGCTTCCGCCAGCATGTTCCAGGCGGGTTCGGACAGCATGCCCTTATTAGGCACAGCGATTCTTAGCATGTTTCTCCTCTAAAAAAGGCCACACCTTCAACTGGCATGGCCCCGGGTTTCTCACAGGTTCTTGTAGATGTCCTCGAGTGTGATGCCACGATCGATCATCATGACCTGCAGATGGTAGATGAGCTGGCTCATTTCTTCGGCCGTGCGATCAGCACCCTCATATTCGGCGGCGATCCAGGTCTCTCCAGCCTCTTCGACAATCTTCTTGCCGATGAAGTGCGTGCCTTTGGCAAGCTCGTCGACGGTCAGGGAACCGGCCTGCTTGGTGGCGGCTTTCTCGCTCAATTCCGCGAACAGCGATTCAAAAGTCTTCATAGTCGTATGCTTCCTTGTATGGTGGGCGTTCACGCCTTGAAGCTGCTTCGGCCTGCTCGCGGATGGAGTCGATAGCCTCGGCCGGATTCTCGGCACCGTACACGGCGGAACCGGCGACCAGCACATCGGCACCGGCTTCGGCAACGATATGGGCGGTCTTGGGGCTCACGCCACCATCGACCTGGATCTTCGTCTTCAGGCCACGGCGGGTGATTTCGTCACGCAGACGACGGACCTTGGCCATCTGGTTGTCAAGGAACTTCTGACCGCCGAAGCCCGGTTCGACCGTCATGATAAGCACCATGTCGAATTCGTCAAGGATGTCGAAGATCGGCTCGACCGGTTCGGCCGGACGGACCGCGAAGCATGCCTTGCAGCCCATGTCGCGCAGCTGACGCGCAAGACGAACCGGAGCATGCGTCGCTCCCATATGGAAGCTGACGGAAGCCGCACCAAGCTTGGCGTATTCCGGAGCCCAACGGTCCGGATCCTCGATCATCAGATGCACGTCGACCGGAAGGTCAGTGACTTGGCAGATGCGAGCCACAATCGGCTCACCCAACGTCAGATTCGGAACGAATGATGGTCCATCACGTCCACGTGAACGAGATCGGCGTTGGAAATGGCCTTAAGGTCACGTTCCAGATTGCAGAAGTCAGCGGACAGGATGCTAGGTGCGATTTGAATAGTCATGGTTCTCATTCTATGGAAGGTAATCGACTTGATGTTACTTGTTGTCGGGCTGGTCATCGGCATATGAGACGGATGAGCCATCGTTTGCCGTGATTTCATCCTTGGTTTTCGTAAGGTTGGCCTTCGCGGTCGGGAGACCGGTTTCTCCATCCTCGACGAGGCTTAGCTCAATCTCGGTGACGGTGCGCAACTTCTCGGCAAGCAGCTCGGTGGACTTTCCCATCTGCTGAATAACGATGAAAGCCACCACGCCAAGCACGAACACCGCCATGGACACCCATACGTTGATGCGCACGCCAAGGAACTCGTGCGCGAAATCAATGCGCAGAGCCTCGATCCAAGTGCGTCCCGCCGTGTACCACATGATGTATATGGCGAACAAGGACCCGGCCTTGAGTTTTTTCATGATTTTGGAACCAAGGAAAACGATGAGCGCAGCACCGATGAGATTCCAAATCATCTCATACAGGAAGGTGGGGTGGAACAGCGTGCCTGTCGGGCAGGTCGCTCCGTCATAGCATTGTTCGCTGTGACCGATGGCGCTTCCCTCCATATTCAACTTCAAACCCCAAGGCAAGGTCGTCGGCGCGCGTAGAGCTCTTGGTTGAACCAGTTGCCCAGACGTCCCACGGCCTGCGCCACGAGCAATCCTGGCGCGACGGCGTCACCGAGCAGAGCCATTGGATAATGCTTGTGACGACACCATGCCCAAGCGGCAAGCGCTCCAAGCAGGACGCCGCCCCAGATGCCCAGTCCGCCATTCCAGATGCGGAACATCTCCACCCAATCGCCGGTCGGTCCGAAGAAACGTTCCGGAGTGGTGATGATGTGGTATATACGCGCACCGATGATGCCGCTCGGCACCGCGACAAGCGTGATGTCGAGAATCTGATCGAAATTACCGCCATATCGTTTCCAATGAACGGTTGTCATCCATACCGCCAGCACGATGCCGAGCAGAATGCACAGCGCGTAGAAATGGATGGTCACCGGCCCGATGGAAAACTGCGAAATGGTGGGTGACGGAATGTAAGCAAGTGTCATGGTTTCCTGATGGTAGTCCACGTATACGATATGGTACGTGGACTACCAGTATGTTGTCTTTGGACTGGTTCAGTTGCGGGCGTTGTGGATGCCTTCGGCAAGCTCCTCAGTCTTCGCCGCCAAGGCCTTGAGACCGGTGGCTTCGTCGACTGCATGCTTGCCGGATTCGTCAAGCATGGTATGCACCAGAGCCGAGCCTACGATGACACCGTCCGCATACGATCCGACACGAGCCCCCTGTTCCGCGGTGGACACGCCGATGCCTACGCACACGTTTTTCGCACCGGCCTTGCGGGTACGGGCGACCAGTTCCTTCGGGGACGCATCGATGGTGGAGCGTTCTCCGGTGACGCCCATGCGGGCGGCAGCATAGACGAAACCCCGCGCATTGTCCGCAACGACTTTCAGACGGTCTTCGGTGGAATCCGGAGATACCAGGAAGATGCGGTCGAGTCCGTGACGGTCGGAGGCTTCGATCCACTCGCCGGCCTCGTCCGGAATGAGATCCGGGGTGATGAGACCGGCTCCACCGGCGTTTTCGAAATCACGTGCGAATCGTTCGACGCCGTAATGGAAGATGAGGTTCCAATAGCTCATGACCAATGGCACTCCCCCGGCGTTCGCCACTGTTTCCACCGCTTTGAATACGTTGGCGATTTTTTCACCATTGTCGATGGCGATTTGCGATGCCGCCTGGATGACGGGACCGTCCATGACGGGGTCGGAATACGGCAGCCCGATTTCGACCGCGTTCACGCCGTGTTCGACCATGGTGCGGAAAGCTTTGAGCGAATAATCCGGATCAGGGAATCCGTATGGCAGATATCCGATGAATGCCGGCTTGTCGGCGGCTTTGAATTCATCGAACATGGTTTCCGTCGGGCTTGGCTTGTGGCTGATGCCGAGTGGCTGGCCGGACGGCGTGGATGATGTTGCGTTCGTCATGATGGTTGCTCCTTTTCTCACTCGCCGTCCGCGTTGTTGCCTTGCGCGCCGTTGGCTTCCAAGGCTTTGGCCTGCTCGTCGGTCAGGTATCCGAACCATTTGCCGGCGGTGTTCATGTCCTTGTCTCCACGGCCAGAGATGTTGATGATCATGACCGGATGCTCATACCCTTTGGCCTTGAGGTCTGCAGCTGCCTTGTACGCGCCGGCCACTGCGTGGGAGCTTTCGATGGCAGGGATGATGCCTTCGGTTTCGCACAGATCCTTGAACGCGCTCATGGCTTCCTGATCAGTGGCCCAGGAATAGTTGACGCGGCCGATATCCTTGAGCCATGCATGTTCGGGGCCGACGGAGGCGTAATCCAAGCCTGCGGAGATGGAGTACGTGTCAAGGGTCTGGCCTTCGGGGTTTTCCAACAGATAGCTCTTGGCTCCTTGGAACATGCCCAGTTCACCGGTACCTGGCGCGAATCGAATGGCATGGCGACCGGATTCGGGCCCGTTACCGCCGGCCTCGTAACCGTACAGGTTTACTCGTTCGTCATCGAGGAAGGCGTTCATGATGCCGATGGCGTTGGAGCCGCCGCCGACGCATGCGCAGATAGCATCGGGATGGTCGATGCCATACCAATCCTGCAGCTGCTGTTTCGCTTCCTCTCCGATGATCTTTTGGAAGTCGCGCACCATGGATGGGAACGGATGAGGTCCTGCGACCGTGCCGAGCAGATAATGGGTGTCTTTGACGTTGGTGACCCAGTCGCGCAGCGCCTCGTTGATGGCGTCCTTGAGGATGCGATCACCCAAGGTGACTTCGACGACCTCCGCGCCAAGCATGCGCATGCGGGCAACGTTCAGCGCCTGACGGCGGGCATCGATCTGTCCCATGTAGATGCGGCACTTGAGTCCCAGCATGGCACAGACCGTGGCAGTGGCCACACCATGCTGGCCTGCACCGGTTTCGGCGATCACACGGGTTTTGCCCATGCGCTTGACCAGTAGGGCCTGTCCAAGCGCGTTGTTGATCTTGTGGCGCCGGTGTGGTTCAGGTCTTCACGCTTGAGGAACACACGGGCATCAAGACCGGTTTTCTCCTTGAGCCTCTGCGCGAAACGAGGCGCTTCAGTCAATGGGGACGGACGTCCAACATACTGCTGGTTCAACCGCGCCAATTCCTTATGGAATTCCGGATCGGCCTTGGCTTCCGTATACACGCGTTCAAGCTCGTCGAGCGCCGTGATCAGCGCTTCCGGAACATAGCGTCCGCCAAACTGTCCGAAATATGGTCCTTCATGGCTTGCCAACGGGGTCTGTTCGGATGCCTTCACTCTTGCTCCTGCCTTTACTAATCGTTCCACTGCCTGCTCATGGTTGGCCGCGGTGGCCACGCCTTCTCCCACCAGCACCGCATCCGCGCCGGCACGGGCGTAATCCTCAAGCTCAACCGAACCGAACACACCGGATTCCGCCACGCGAATCACATCGTCCGGCAAATCCGCGGCCAGTTCGTTGTACTTGTTCACATCCACCTTGAGGTCTTTAAGATTGCGGGCGTTGATGCCAATGACCTTGGCCCCGGCATTGATGGCCCGTTGAATCTCCTCACGGGTGTGTGTTTCCACCAGCACCGTCATATTGAGGCTATGCGCGAGATCGAGCAGCGACTTGAGCTTGACGTCGTCCAATGCGGCGACGATGAGCAGCACCAGATCGGCACCATGCGCACGTGCTTCCCAAATCTGATATTCGGTAACGATGAAATCCTTGCGTAGCACGGGAATCCTCACTGCGGCGCGCACCTTGTCGAAATCTTCAAGAGAGCCAAGGAACCGACGGCTTCAGTCAGCACGGAAATCGCGCTTGCACCTCCCTGCTCGTATTCGCGGGCCAAAGCGGCCGGATCCGGAATATCGCTCAAATGGCCTTTGGATGGGGAGGCACGCTTGATCTCGGCGATGACCGGAATGCCATCCGCCTTTTTCAGCCACTGGCGCGCATCGATTGGCGCTGAAGCTCGAACGCCATCCGCTTGACCTCAGCGAGCGGCACGTTGTTTTCTCTTGATCGCTGATCCTCGACGGCTCCCGCCACCAATTCATCGAGCACAGACATTACTGCTTCCTTTCACAACACAATTGAACGGTCAGAATGTGACTCACAACTGGCGAAGCTGCGCGGCGATCTGTACCGCTTCAACGCTGGCTTCGGCCTTGTTGCGAGTCTCCTGCCACTCACTGGCCGGCACGGAATCGAGGACGATTCCAGCTCCGGCCTGCACGCTCGCTTCATGGTCGCGAATGAATGCAGTTCGAATGGCGATGGCCATATCGAGGTTGCCTGAAAAATCAAAATAACCGACGGTGCCGCCGTAAATACCACGGTCGGCCGGCTCAAGTTCATCGATAATCTCGATGGCGCGCGGCTTCGGCGCTCCGGACAGCGTCCCCGCGGGGAAGGCGGAAGTGAACACGTCGAACGCCGTCATATGCGGATCGACCTGCCCGGTAACGGTTGAGCAGATGTGCATGATATGGCTGAACCGTTTGATGTCCATCAAGGAAACGACTTCGACGCTTTCCGGACGGCACACGCGGCTCAGATCGTTGCGGGCCAGATCGACCAGCATGATATGCTCGCTGCGTTCCTTCGGGTCTGCCAATAGTTCCTTGGCGAGACGTTCATCTTCCTCAGGAGTGGCGCCTCGTGGTCTGGAACCGGCGATTGGGAAAGACATGGCATGGCCGTTGTCCACCTTGATCAGTGTTTCCGGGCTGGAACCGATGACGTTGAAATCACGTCCTTGAGCATCGGTGAGTGCCATGAAATACATGTACGGGCTCGGATTGAGGGTACGCAGCACACGATACACATCAAACGGATCGGCGGGAGAATCAATATCCAGTCGCTGCGAAATGACCACTTGGAACACATCGCCATCGATGATATGGCGTTTGGCCTCTTCAACGGAACGTTCGTAATCGCTTTTCTCCGTGCGGAATCGCAGTTGGGGCTGGCCGACCGACTCGTCGAGCACATTGACCCGGGCTTCGTTTTCGACGGGTGCGGCAGCCTTGCGCTGCATATCATCCAGACGTGCCAGCGCTTCATCGTAGGCGGCATCGGCACGAGTCGGACGGTCATCGACATTCACGGCATTGGCAATCAGCCATACCGAGCCAGACACGTGGTCGACTACTGCGATGTCCGTGGCGAGAGCCAGAACGGTTTCCGGCTGTCCGGTCTCATTCGGGGCTTCGGCACGGAGCGTCGGTTCCCAATGTCGGATGGAATCCCATCCGACAGTACCAACGAGGCCACTGGTCAGATTCGGCAATCCCTCGACGTGCGGAGCCTTCAATGTCTTCAGCGCGGCATGTGCCACTTCGACAACATCACCGTCGGTGGGCACTCCGACAGGCACCTGTCCCAGCCAATCGGCTTTGCCGTTGTTCGAACGCAGCTGCGCCATGGAATTCACGCCGATGAAGCTGTATCTACTCCACGCTCCGCCAAATTCAGCCGATTCGAGGATGAACGTACCGGAACGGCCTCCTGCGAGACGCTCGTAGAAGCCGACTGGGGTCAATGAATCAGCCAGCAAACGGCGTACGATGGGGATGACACGGTAGCCTTGGTCGGCCAATTCATGGAACTGCTCACGGCTTGGCCATGTAGTACCCCACTTGAGGTCTGTACGCTGCATTCGCTCACCGCTGACCCTCCTGTTCTTTGGTTCGATGGCCCACGACCACAGGCAGCTGTCCGCCTTCTTCAAAGCAGGAACGTTTGCCGGTATGGCAAGCCGCTCCCACTTGGTCAACTTCTACCAGAATGGCATCTCCATCGCAATCCAGCGCGAAGGACTTCACATACTGGGCATGTCCCGACGTATCGCCCTTACGCCAATACTCCTGCCTGGACCTCGACCAGAATGTGACGCGTCCGGTGGTGAGGGTACGTCTGATGGCTTCGTCGTTCATATAGCCGACCATCAGTACCTCTTTGGTATCGAACTGCTGGATGACGGCCGCGACCAAGCCTTTGTCATCGTGCTTGAGACGCTGTGCGATGCGCGGGTCGAGAGTGGTGGTGTTGTCGTATGCTTCGTTGGTCATGATGGTATTGCGATTCGTTGTTCAGTACTACAGGGTTGGTTTGCGTAGTTTCCGTGGTTCTATTCAGCGTACGGTGTATCCGGCTGCTTGATGGCGTCTTTGACTTCACCGATGGTGACTTTGCCGTAATGGAAAATCGAGGCAGCGAGCACGGCATCGGCGCCCGCCTCGATTGCCGGCGGAAAATCCGAGGCTTTGCCGGCGCCGCCAGAAGCGATAATCGGGATTTTGACTTCCTTGCGGACAGCTTTGATCATCTCCAGATCGAAGCCTTGTTGGGTGCCATCGGCATCCATTGAATTAAGGAGAATCTCCCCCGCACCAAGTTCTTGGGCGCGCTTGACCCACCAAATGGCGTCAATGCCAGTGGATTTGCGCCCGCCCATGGTGGTGACTTCGAAACCTGACTGCGTATGTCGTTCTCCCTGTTCGCGACGTGCATCGACGGACAGCACAAGCACCTGATTGCCGAATCGTTCGGCAACACGACTGATGAGGTAGGGTCATTGATGGCCGCGGTGTTGACGCCGACCTTATCCGCACCGCAACGAAGCAGGGAATCGACGTCTTCAGGTACGTACGCCGCCGCCGACAGTCAGTGGAATAAAAATCTGTTCGGCGGTGCGGCTCACCACATCGACCATGGTCTGCCTATGGGAGCTTGACGCCGTCACATCAAGGAACGTCAGTTCGTCCGCGCCCTGGCGGTAGTATTCCGCGGCGAGTTCGACCGGGTCTCCTGCATCGCGAAGATTCTCGAAATGCACGCCTTTGACCACTCGTCCCGCATCGACATCAAGACATGGAATGACTCGGACCGCCAGTGACATGCTGCTCTACTCCTTCACGCATAACGGTTGCAATGATTGCAAGAGTAACCGCAATACGTTACGTCGGTTCATGCGGATTCCGAGTAGCGGACAGAACCGGGCCTTTCGGAGGAATCAGTCACGTTCTTTGGCTGCAAGCTGTCCGCATGCGCCATCAATGTCCTGTCCTCTGGTATCACGCAGCGTGGCTGTGATGCCAGCGTTATGGAGAATCTCAAGGAATCTACGCTCGTCTTCTGGTTTGGACGCGGTCCACTTCGATCCCTCGATCGGATTGAGCGGAATCGGATTGACATGCGCCCAATCATCTCCATAGTGGTTCAGACGCTTCGCCAGCAATTTGGCATGTTCCGCCTGGTCGTTGATGCCGCGCATCAAGGCGTATTCGATGCTGACTCGCCGTTTGGAAGCCAGATAATAATCATGCGCAGCTCGAGCACCTGTTTGGTGTTGAAACGCTTGTTCATGGGCACAAGTTCATCGCGCAATTCATCGCTCGGCGCGTGCAGGGATACTGCGAGACGTACTGGGATGCCTTCTTCGGCCAGTTTCCTGATGCCAGGCACCACGCCAACGGTGGAAACCGTGATGTTACGTGCGGAGATGCCGAAGCCTTCGGGAGGCATGGAACTAATTTGGCGGACTGCGCTCAAGACGGATTTATAGTTGCCCATTGGTTCGCCCATGCCCATGAACACGATGTTGCTCAGTCGTCCGGAGCCTCCGGCCACTTCACCGTCACGCATGGCCTTCGCGGCCACACGAACCTGCTCAACGATTTCGCCTGCGGACATGTTCCTGGTCAGTCCCAGTTGTCCAGTGGCGCAGAATGGGCAACCCATGCCGCAGCCGACCTGGCTGGAAATGCAAAGCGTGGTTCTGGTGGGATAACGCATCAATACGGATTCGATCAGCGACCCATCAAACAGGCGCCACAACGTTTTGATGGTGGTGCCTCCATCGGCGACTTGGCGTGTCACCTCATGGATGAGTTCCGGGAAGAAAGCTTCAGCCGCGTCGGAGCGTCTTGCCGCCGGAAAATCGGAAAATTCTTCCGCATTGACATCAAAATGGCCATAGTAATGATTAGCCAGCTGTTTGACCCTGAATTTCGGCAATCCAAGTTCCTTGGCCTTACCGATACGTTCCTCTTCGGACATATCGGCGAAATGCAGTGGCGGCTTGCCACGGCGGGCATGGTCTTTCGACAGCACATCCCGGAAGGCGCCCGAAGTGCCTCCAGGAGTGATGCCTGTTTCCGGCTGATCATTCATGGAATTCACGGTTATTGGCCCTTTCTCACATTCCGGTGGCCCACAGGAGCACGCACACGAAAGGAGCGCACAGGAGGATAGAGTCGACACGATCCATCACTCCGCCATGACCTTTAAGCAGATGGCCCATATCCTTAATACCAATGTCACGCTTCAGCATGGAAGCGCATAGGTCGCCGAAGGTTCCGGCTATACCGATCATGAAACCAGCGACAATAGGCACCCACCATCGAACCGTCCAAACGGATGGCTCGTAAGTGCAAAACATCACCACAAAAGAACCGGCCATGGCGAACAAGATGGATCCTGCCAGGCCCTCCCATGATTTCTTCGGTGAGATACGGGGACTGAGTTTATGTTTGCCAAGCCATGCACCTGCAAACAGACCACCGGTGTCACTCAGCGCGGGCATGAAGACAAGCATGATGGCATGTGCCACCGGATGACCGTTGAACGTCAACGGCATGATCAGGCAGGAGGCAAGCAGTGGAATGTACAGAACGGTGAACATGGAGACTGCCACATGGCTCAGTCGGCTGTGGCGCACTTCACCCTGTTCATGATTGAACGACGATTCGAGACGAGCACCTGCATCGGTGTGCGACAGTTTGTCCGCCACGGCCAGGGAAAGCCGACTGCCGAACGTCACCTTGGCACTTGCGGCGATCGCTACAAGCAGCAAGGAGGCCAGTACACAGACCGTCATAGCCACAATATGATGCTTGCTGTAGTAGGTGGCCAGCAAAGTCACCGCGGAACATGCCCACAGCACCACCACGGGAATATGCAATCCCGCGGTGGCGAAATCGACGCGCAGCTCCCACAATGCGAGCACCATGAACAGCACGACAAGATAGACGAACAAATCAACGCTGATCAACAGGCATGCCAAGATGATGGCGATCAGGACGACCGCCGTGGCGATGGCCTGCGGCATGTTGCGTCCGGTTTTCTTGTTGATGGCGTTAATGGCCTCTTCGGCTTCTTTTTCGCGTTGCTCCTGTTTTTCCATCGTGGTCTCTCCTGTGGTACCGTGCGTCGATTGATGATTATGGAGATTCGAAGGAATCAGACCTCCATGATCTCCTTCTGCTTGGTTTCCAGCAGAGCGTCAAGCTCGTCGGTGGTCTGCTTGGTGACCTTGTCGAGTTCCTTGAGCAGACGATCGCCTTCGTCCTCGCCCATGTCGCCGTCTTTGATGGCCTTGTCAAGGGATTCCTTGGCCTTGCGACGAATGTTGCGCACCGCGACCTTGCCGTCTTCAGCCTTGCCCTTGGCAATCTTGACGTATTCCTTGCGACGCTCTTCGGTCAGCTCCGGCATGGTCAGGCGAATGACGTTGCCGTCGCGACGGGGGCTGGCTCCGAGATCGGAATCACGAAGCGCCTTCTCCACGGCGTTGGCCTGGGACGCATCGAAAGGAGTGACCGCCAAGGTGCGCGGCTCCGGAACACCGATGGTGGCAACGGCCTTCAGCGGGGTCGGTGCGCCGTAATAGTCAACGGTGATGCCGTTAAGCAGCGCCGGATTCGCACGACCGGTGCGAATACCGGAAAAGTTCTCCTTGGTGGATTCCACGGACTTGGCCATCTGCGCCTTGGCTGATCGACGATAGTTGCCATTGTTTGCTCCTTTAATATTGTTGGTTTAATCGATATTCGGCTTTGAATGTCGTCACTCGGCGAGGGTGGATTCCGCGGTGGAAACCATGGTGCCGATCTCCTCGCCCAGCAAAGCCTGGGTCACATTGCCGGCGCCCTCGAGTCCGAAGACGCGGATGCGCTGCTTGTTGTCCCGCGCCATGGAAAGCGCCGCAGCATCCATGACCGCAAGATTGTCGACCAATGCACGGTTATAGCTCAACGTGGCGAAACGCTTGGCGTTCTCGTCTTTGCGCGGATCGGCAGTGTATACGCCGTCCACGCCGTTCTTGCCCATCAGCACCTCATCGCAGTGGATTTCCAGAGAACGCTGGATGGACACGGTGTCAGTGGAGAAATACGGCATGCCTGCTCCGGCGCCGAAAATCACCACGCGTCCCTTTTCCAGATGACGAATGGCCTTAAGCGGAATGTACGGCTCGGCGACCTGTCCCATGGTGATGGCGGTTTGCACGCGCGTGGCCTGTCCCTCCTGCTCGAGGAAATCCTGCAGAGCGAGGCAGTTCATCACCGTTCCCAGCATGCCCATATAGTCGCCGCGGGAACGATCGATGCCGGCCTGCTGCAGTTCGGCGCCACGGAAGAAGTTGCCGCCACCAACAACGATGGCGACCTGAACACCTTGCTTGACCGCGGGAACGATTTCCTCCGCAATACGACGAACGACGGTGGTGTCGATGCCGACTTTGCCTCCGCCGAATGCCTCTCCGGACAGCTTGAGCAGTACCCTGCGGGGATTGTCGCCAGTGTTTTCGCCAGTCATGAAATGCCTTTCTTACCCGAAAACCCATGAAATTTACCGTTTTCAAGACTATCGGCAAACACAGACACCAAAACACGATGGGGTTTAGTGCAAAAAAATGTCCGCAATCCTGTTGGATTGCGGACATTGGAGATATGCCAAGCCCACGTTCGAAAGCGTGAGCTCAATTCACATCAGATTCACTCGGCGTCGCCCTTGCCGACCTCCACACGAGCGAAGGAAAGCGCGGTTCCCCCGACTTCCTTGAACAGGTCGCCGACGGTCTTGGACGGATCCTTGACGTACGCCTGCTCAAGCAGCACGGTCTCCTTGTAGAATGCGCCGAGACGGCTTCCACGATCTTCGTAGCGATCTTCTCGATCACGGCCTCCGGCTTGCCCTTGCTCTTGAGCTCCTCCGTGGTCTTCTCGGTGGCCACGCGACGCTCGGATTCCAGCACATCAGCCGGAACATCCTCGCGGGTCAGCCACTGGGCGCCCATCGCGGAAATCTGCAGAGCGGCCTCATGAGCCACAGCAGCGCCGGCTTCATCGGTGGCAATCATGGCCACGATGCTCGGCGCATCTCAGCGGACTTCTTGTGGGCGTAGACCTCGACATGCGGGCCTCAACCTTGGCGAACTGGCCTACCTTGACGTGCTCACCGAACAGAGCAGCGGCTTCCTCGACGGCTTCCTTCACGGTGGTGTCACCGGAGGCTGCTGCCAGAACCTCATCCACGGAGGATGCTTCGGCCTTGACGGCGTCATCGAGCACGCTGCCGGCGAATTCCACGAACTTCGGGGTCTTGGCCACGAAGTCGGTCTCGGAGTTCAGCTCGACCGCATAGCCGGTCTGGCCGTTGGCGGATTCGACAACGGCGGAGGCGATGGTGCCTTCCTGAGCCTTGCGGCCTTCACGCTTGCCAGCGGCCTGGATGCCCTTGGCGCGGATGATTTCCTTGGCGCGAGCCACATCGCCTTCGGCTTCGGTCAGGGCCTTCTTGACGTCCATCATGCCGGCGCCGGTTTCCTCGCGCACCTGCTTGATCAGAGCTGCAGTGATTGCTGCCATTGATTTGTCTCCTCTGAAAATTTGGTGATGCCCCGATGATGGGAGGCATAGCACCTCCCATCATAGAGCATGGTCTCACTCGGCCTTGGTTTCGCCTTCAGCCTCAGCCGGGGCTTCAGCTGCCGGAGCGCCCTCGGTGAGGAGCTCCTTTTCCCAAGCAGCCATCGGCTGCTCGGCTTCGCCTTCGGCCTTGGCGGCCTTGCCGGAACGCTCCAGCAGACCTTCGGCCACTGCGTCAGCCATGAGGCTGGTCAGCAGTTCGATGCCGCGGATGGCGTCATCGTTGGCGGCGATCGGATACTCAACGGATTCCGGATCGGCGTTGGTGTCGACGATGGCGACAACCGGAATGCCCAGCTTGTGGGCTTCCTCGACGGCCAGAGCTTCCTTGTTCACATCGACCACGAACATGGCGGACGGGGTGCGGTTCATGTTGCGGATACCGCCCAGCTGCTTAGCCAGCTTGTCCTTCTCACGCTCGAGGAGCAGCAGCTCCTTCTTGGTCAGACCGGAGCCGTGCACGTCGGTGAAGTCCATTTCCTCAAGTTCCTTGAGGCGGGAGACGCGCTTGGACACGGTCTGGAAGTTGGTCAGCATGCCGCCGAGCCAACGCTCGGAGACATACGGCATGTTCACGCGGGTGGCCTGGGCGGAAACAGCTTCCTGAGCCTGCTTCTTGGTGCCGACGAACAGCACGGTGCCGTTGTGGGCAACAGTGGCCTTGATGAAGTCGTAGGCCTTGTCGATCATGTCGAGCGACTTGAACAGGTTGATGATGTGGATGCCGTTGCGCTGGGTGAGGATGAACTGCTTCATCTTCGGGTTCCAACGACGGGTCTGGTGGCCGAAGTGCAGGCCTGCCTTCAGCATGTCGCTCATAGTGATCTGAGCCATGGTATTGCTACCTCTTTCTTTGTCGGTTCTTGCCTGGTCATGCGTTCCTGCGTGCAGCCAATGCCTTGCAGGCATCAGCCGACCGACACAGGTCGTCGCGAGCATGACGCGAATTGGTTGCGCACCGGTTGACAATAATTGGGCGGTTTGAAGCACTCGCGGCAGCGCTTCTCACCAAATTGGCGCACAAATACTAAAAATACCATGGGCCACGTCTTTCTGACGTGGCCCCATGGTTGAATCGTCGTTCGCTGTTTCAATCACTTGCGATGGGTGCGCATGTAACGCATCGCCTCGCGGCGTTCTTCCTTTTCCAGACGATCAAGATAGACGTGACCGTCCAAATGATCAGTCTCGTGCTGCAGCATGCGGCCCATGATGCCATGGCCTTCCAACACTACCGGCTTGCCGTCCAGATCAATGCCCCGCACGCGAGCATAATCGGCGCGACGAGTCTTGTACCACAATCCTGGAACGGAAAGGCAGCCTTCATCGCCATATTGCTCTCCGCTGGTCTCCTCCAACACCGGGTTAAGCACATAGCCGATTTTGCCGTCGATATTGTAGGAAAACGCACGCAGACTCACACCGATTTGGTTGGCGGACAACCCGGCGCGTCCCGGGTCATCAACGGTATCCAACAAATCCTGCACCAGATGGCGCACCGCGGGCGTGATCTCCTTGATGGGATCGCATGGGGTGCGCAGCACTGGATCAGGTACGACTCGAATCTCACGGATTGCCAAAATTAACGCTCCTCGTTGTTCTTGGTTGCGGAAGGCTCGACGGACGGTGCCGTCTCGTCATCCGGTTCATCGGACTGCTTCTTGATTCTCTCCTGCATGGTATCAAATGCCTGCCGAACCTTCGGGCTGACGGATTCAGAAGCCTGCCGCATGCTTTCCGACGCCTGCTTGACGGTTTCGGTGGTGCGGTCGAGAATCTGGACGGTCTTCGGCAACGGCCTGTTGGAGGGTTTTGGCGCGTAAATCACGTTTTCGATGACGTCTGCGTAGCGCTGCAGCACCTTGGGACGAACAACTTTCAGGCTTGCCGTCAAGGTGCCGTCCTGTTGGTTGAATTCCTCATCGAGAATCTCGAATTTTCGTACGGATTCCGCACGGGAAACGTTCGCGTTGGCCTTTTCGACATACTGCTGCACGAAAGCGCGCACGGCATCGTTTTCCGCTACCTGCTTCATGGACATACCGGCATCAAGACCCTGCTGGGAAAGCCAAGAACGAGTCATATCAGGATCCAGTTCAATCAAAGCGCTGATGAACGGCTTGCCATCGCCAATGACCACAGCATGGGACACGATAGGACAGGTGTCGATGATGTCCTCCATCGGGGCGGGGCTGACGTTCTTGCCTCCGGCTGTGATGATGATGTCCTTCTTGCGGCCGGTGATATACACGAATCCATCATCGTCGATGGCCCCCAGATCGCCGGTCCTCAGCCAACCATCAGGCATTTTGACTTCAGCGGTCTTCTCAGGATTCTTGTAGTAGCCAAGAAAAACATTGGGGCCCATGACCTGCAGCTCGCCATCATCATCGGTGCGCACACCCATACCCGGCCCGGGCTTACCAACGGAACCGACGCGATTCGCATTTTGCCAGTTGACGATCATCGGAGCCGCGGTTTCCGTCATACCGTACCCCTGAATGAACGTGATGCCATCCATGCCATTGAAGAAGTGGGCAAGGTCGACGTTCAGCGGGGCGCCGCCACATGCCAGATATTTCAGGTTCGGACCAAGCGCGGAACGAATGGACTTGCCGACGACGGACATGAAGAAGGAATGCTCGGCTCGGGCCACCATCGAATGATGTCCCCCGTCCTGCTCGTCCTTGGACCATTGCACGAAATGATCGAACGCCTTGGCGAAGACCCTGCCGCGAATACCCGCACCGGCCTTCTGCGAGGCAGCGTTGTACACTTTTTCGAACACACGTGGCACGCCAAGCAAATACGTCGGTTTGAAACTGCGCAGATCGGCGAGCAGATGCTTGGCTCCAGGCAGATAGCCGACCACGCCTTGTCCGCCAATCGCCACGTATTGGATATAGCGGGCGAAGCAGTGCGCCAACGGCAGGAACAGCATCAACCTGTTGGGCTGGTACAGCATCTCGTCAAGAATGATGTAGCCATTGAGCACGATATGCGTGAAGTTGCGATGGGACAGCATCGCACCCTTCGGACGTCCCGTGGAGCCTGATGTGTAAACGATGGTGAGCATGTCGTCCGCCTTGATCCGGGCAATGACTGATCAAGGGTATCGTCATCGACGCCTTCTCCGAAATCGGCGACTGCGTCAAGACCGTCCGCTTTGAAATTGAACACGTAACGCAGCCCTTCATGCATGTCACGAATCTGTTCGAGCGTCTGCGTGTGGACGGAATCTCCAGCGAAGGCAATAACCGGCTCCACCTCTTCCACGATGGAAGCGGCCTGCTTGGCCGAATCGGTTTCATAAATCGGAACGCTTACCGCGCCGATGGCCGCGCATGCGAAATCGACCACACCCCACTCGTAACAGGTGGGAGAGTAAATGACCACCATGCTTCCGGCCTTGACTCCAAGACCGATAAGGCCCTTCGCCACGGCGCGCACACGAGCGAGCATCTGGCCTGCCGTCACATCATGCCATTGCCGAGTCTCATCATCCTGCCATTGTGCGATAAGATCATCCGGATTCTTCTGCGCACGACGCGACAGCAACGCATATACCGTGTCATCATCCGTGGTGCTGTAGGCCGGCTCTGGTACAAATTCTCTCAACATGGTTCTCTATAGTAGTTCCCGTATGCTTAAGGCACGCTGAAAACCCTTGGCATCGACTGCGAACATCGACGCCAAGGCTTTTGCAGATTCCTACCGTATCATCGCATCAATGCGATCACCCGAAATCAGCCAAGACGCACTTCCACGTGGAGCCTTTGAGCCTGAATGCGGTGTTGCATCTCAACCGCATTTCGCCGATGTTGAGCAAAGCCGCACATTCGAATTTCGTGGTCGAAGTCAACCAGCCGTTAATGGCGGACACGTTGATGGGAAGCAGACCAATCTTGGCATATAGATTTGCGTCTTCCTTCATATAATGGCCTATTATGGAAGCTGCGATTTTAAGCCTACGCATACAGTCCTCCGTTAGAATACGCTCTACATGCGCCGGCTTTTGCCGACCACGGAAGATGTCGATGGCATCGCACGACATGCGCGCGCCCAATAACGCCAAGGAATAGGCTTGCTTCGCGTCCCACGGTGTGGAATCGGACCGGATAACATGGAAGGGCACCCGCATGCCGGATAATTGTGTTTCCAAAAACCCATCATATGAAGGAAGCTTCTCGACGGATTTTCCTATGCACTGCAGCCATTGGCCATTGTTTTCCGCTTCTTTAAGACCGACATACGAATCAGGGTCTGACGGTGGGATTTCGTCAGGCTCATTGCCTTCTATCTCCTTGTCGTCTTCCGGCTCCCGCTCAGAGCCGGACTGCCATTCCGGAGGTGAAACGCCATCGTCAGATAAGTCGTCCATTGCCATGGATCCCTCATTTCTTTACCTATTTAATGTCATCCAATATTTAATGTCATCCAACTCTCTTCACTGAGAAGGACCAAAAACATTAATACATAAAGACAATCCCCCCGTCAAGTCGACGGAGGATTGTGGATAACTTTTTTTATCCACAGGACGAAGCTATCTGATCAGTGGCTCGAAGCGACCGTAACCGGACAACGTTGGAAGCTCTTCAAATCGACATAACCGGTCGTGGCCATGGCTCTGCGAAGCGCCCCAACAAAATTGGTGGTTCCGTCGGCGTTATGGCTCGGGCCGAACATGACCTCCTGCAAGGAACCTACGGTGCCCACGTTAGTGCGGAATCCGCGCGGCAACGTCTGGTGGCGGGCCTCGGCGCCCCAATGCATGCCTTTGCCAGGAGCCTCGGAGGCGCGTGCCAGAGGCGAGCCCAGCATCACCGCATCGGCGCCCAGCGCGAATGCCTTGACGAAGCTGCCGGAATCACCCATACCGCCGTCGGCAATCACCTGCACATAGCGTCCGCCCGATTCGTCCATGTAATCGCGGCGGGCCTCGGCGACATCGGCGATGGCTGTGGCCATCGGCGCGTGCACTCCAATCGTGTTGCGGTTGGCGGATACCGCACCGCCACCGAAGCCGACAAGCACGCCAGCGGCTCCCGTGCGCATCAAATGCAACGCAGCCGTGTAGTTGGCCGCGCCGCCAACAATGACGGGGACATCCAGGTCATAGATGAATTTCTTAAGGTTCAGGGCTCATGGTCCTTGGAGACATGCTCCGCCGACACCACGGTGCCACGAATGACAAACAGATCGACACCGGCCTCAAGCACGGTGGAATAATAATCCTGCGTACGCTGCGGAGACAGCGCGCCGGCTACGGTGACGCCGGCATCACGAATCTCATGCAGACGTTCGACGATGAGTTCCGGCTTGATCGGCTCAGCGTAAATCTGCTGGATGCGTTCGGTGGCCTTGTCCGCAGGCAGCTGCGCGATTTCGTCCAGCAGCGGCTGGGGATCGTCATAGCGGGTCCACAATCCTTCTAGGTCAAGCACGCCAAGCGCGCCCATCTTGCCCATGGCGATGGCCGTGGCCGGGCTGGTCACGGAATCCATCGGGGCTCCGATGACCGGCACGTCGAATTCATAGGCGTCGACCTGCCAAGAGGTGGACACATCCTGAGGATCACGGGTACGACGGGAGGGAACGATGGAGACATCGTCCAGCGAATAGGCCAGACGGCCCTTCTTGCCCAAACCGATTTCAATTTCCTGAGACATGGTTTCAAGGCTAATGCTCAGCTATGACAGTGCCTTCGCGCGTGTCCCCACGGTTTTGGACATTTCCATACGGAATTAACACACATGTAATAAGACGGAACCCATCACCTTCAATTCCGACAGGGAGGACAAACCATGGCCAAAATCAAGGTCGAAGGCAAAGTCGTCGAACTCGACGGCGACGAGATGACCCGTGTCATCTGGAAAGACATCAAGAACCGTCTGATCCTGCCGTACCTCGACGTGGATTTGGATTATTACGATCTGGGCATCGAAAACCGCGACGCCACCGACGATCAGGTGACCGTCGACGCGGCGAAGGCCATCCAGCGCGAACATGTCGGCGTCAAATGCGCCACCATCACCCCGGACGAGGCGCGCGTCAAGGAGTTCGGCCTCAAGAAGATGTGGAAGTCCCCCAATGGTACCATCCGCAACATTCTCGGCGGCACCATCTTCCGCGAGCCGATCGTCATGAGCAATGTGCCTCGCCTGGTCCCGGGATGGACCAAGCCGATCGTCGTGGCACGTCACGCCTTCGGAGACCAGTACAAAGCCACTGATTTCAAGGTTCCGGGAGCCGGCACCCTTACCGTAACCTTCACTCCGGAAGACGGCTCCGAGCCGATTGAGCACGTCGTTTACAATTATGGCCCTGACGGCGGAGTTGCCAGGTGCAATACAACGTGAACGATTCCATCCGAGGTTTCGCACGCGCCTGCTTCAACTATGGTCTGATGCGCGGCTATCCGGTGTACCTGTCCACCAAGAACACGATTCTCAAGGCGTACGACGGCCAGTTCAAGGATACGTTCGCCGAGGTGTTCGAAAACGAATACAAGGACAAATACGAGGCGGCTGGCCTGACCTACGAGCACCGACTCATTGATGACATGGTGGCAAGCTCCCTCAAGTGGCATGGCGGCTATATCTGGGCTTGCAAGAACTACGATGGCGACGTGCAGTCGGATTCCGTCGCACAGGGATTCGGCTCCCTTGGCCTAATGACCTCCGTGCTGATGACTCCCGACGGGCAGACCGTCGAAGCCGAAGCCGCGCACGGCACCGTGACCCGCCATTATCGCCGTTGGCAGAAGGGTGAAAAGACCTCGACCAATCCGATCGCCTCCATCTTCGCATGGACCGGCGGTCTGAAGCATCGCGCCGACCTTGACAACACTCCGGAAGTCAAGCATTTCGCCGAAACTTTGGAGAAAGTCATCATCTCCACCGTCGAAGGCGGACAGATGACCAAGGATCTGGCCATGCTCATCGGACCGGACCAGCCTTGGCTCGATACCGAGGGTTTCATGAACGCCCTCGACGAGAATCTGGCAAAGGCTCTGGCAGAGTAATCTATCTGAGCTGTCGAAAGCCCGTATGCGCAATCACACACGCGTACGGGCTTTTTGACGTCCGGATATTACAATCGATGGTCAGTATAAGGAACGTCTATTCTTCAGCAAAGGACATGGCATGATTCTGCATCGCACAATCCCGGCGAAACGTCTGCTCGCTCTGCTGGCATCGGTCTGCATGGCAACAGCCATGGGGGCCTGCTCGCCCAACGGTGATTCGCAATCGCAGCAACAGCCGTCATCACAATCCAGCGCAACAGCCGATGCCGGCAATGTGGCGATTTTCGCTCCGACAGACAGCATCACCATCTCTCAACAGACGCCATTGAGCAAATGGGAAAAACTCGTTCCCGAAATCGTGTCCTCGTTGAAACGGACCGGTGTCAAAAGCGGCGACATCACCGTGAAAACCGCTTCGAACCTCGACAAACAAAGTCAAAGCGTCCAAGACTATGTGGTGAATCACATCAACGGAACCGAGCATTCGTCCACGAAAGCCAAAACCACCTTGGTGGTGGCGCCTGTCGCCGAGATGCCGGAATCCGACAGGCAATACGGCGACTATGCACGGCATGATATCACGTGGAACTCCGACGCGTCGGATGAGGACGAACAGGATTATGCGCAATCAGCGCAACGGCTGGTTTCGGCGTTGCAGCTTGCGCAGAATGAAGGAATGAAGGTCGTTCTGATCTCCAATACGCTTCAAGGGTATGCGCCGGACGTGTACGTGCCGATGACCACGGCCGAGCAGATTGGAGAACTGCAAGCCAAAGAGCTCGTCAACAAGCTCGAGCTCGACAAGGCATCGTCCGATGCCCCCAAGCAAATCGAGGTACTACTCCCCTACGACGCGGCCGACGGACATGATGCCAAAACGGACACGTCCTTCGCCCAGAACATGTTCAAAGGCATCTGGAAAGTGCTCGAACCGTATTTCAAGGACGGCAAAGCGGCATCTCCTTCCGAGACGCTCACCGCTTCGACCACCAAGGATGACTGGCGGTCCGTGGCATTCGATTCGTCAAAAGCCGAACAAATCAAATCGGTGCTTGCCGAACGTCTCGACGCGGACAAGGACGATTCGCACCCTGTCCACCTTGATGGCGTCATCTCCTGCAACGACTATGTGGCGAAGAACATCGCCGACGAGTTGGACAAACTCGGCTACACAGGTTCCTCAGCCGATATCAACCCTTCCATCTCAATTTCCGGCATCGTGGACAGCATCACGGGCAAAAAAGACCTGAAACGGCAGGCAGTGCCTGACCCTGCGAAGACGTCGTCATCGGATGACGACAGCGATTCCGATAACAAGGAAAACGCAAAATGGCCGATAATCACCGGCTATGGGGCCTATATCAGTTCCATGCCGAACATCGTCAACGGCAAGCAATGGATGACCGCCATGGAGAACCGCAAGGCGTTGGCCGATGACATCGCGCAGACATGCGTGCGACTGAACACTTCGGGCAAACTTTCCAAACTCGGTTTCATCCGTTCCGCAACGGTCGAGGGGAAGAAAATTACGACCATCCATGAGGAGACATTGGCGATCAGCGCCGACAATCTCAAGAAAACGCTGATTGAACCCGGCTACATTTCGCTGGCGGATGCGGGCCTATGATTCTTCCGGGATTCTTCCGGATATGGTGGGGGCCGATGGCATCACTCGGATGTCACCGGCCCCCACCATATTTCGAACATCATTCGGCGTGAGCCGCCGGCTTCCTCGGCACGTAGAGGACCTTGTCGATCAACGTCCGGTAATGTTCAACACTGCCTGCCTGCGGGCCTTCATGCTCGGCGTGACCAAACCGTTCTCCTCAGTGAACTCGTCGGGAACGATTTCGAACTTGCGGATTGATTCGGCACGTGAGGCGAGCTCATTGGCTTTGTTGACGGCACGCTCCACTTCCGCACGCACAATGGGGTTCTTCGAGCTTCATCCAAATCAGCGACCTGTTCCGCTCCCTTGGATTCCAGCCATAGGTTCGTCTCCGCCAAATCAAGGGAGATGATTGCGGCGATGAATGGCTTGCGATCGCCGATCATGACGCATTGGCTCACCACCGGCGAAGTCATGATGGATGCTTCCATCTCGCATGGGGAGACGTTCTTGCCGCCTGCGGTGATGATGAGATCCTTCTTACGCCCGACGATGGAAACGAAGCCGTCATCATCAATGGAGCCGAGATCACCGGTATGCAGCCATCCATCGACAATTTGCTGCTTGGTAACGTCAGGATTGTTGTGGTATCCGGCGCATACGGCAGGGCTCTTTATGCACAGCTCCCCTTCTTCGTCGACCCCCATGGTCACGCCTTGCAGAGGCAAGCCGATGGTGCCGATCTTGTAGCCTTCGGTCGGATTGACGCTCGAGGGGGCGCACGTTTCGGTCATGCCGTAGCCTTCCAATAGCGGCAGACCGACACCGTTGAAGAAATGCGCGATAGAGGAATCAAGCGGCGCTCCGCCGGAGACCGCATACTCGACGTGGCCGCCGAACACTTCCATGATTGACGAATACACCAGCTTGTTGTACAGGGCATGTTTTGCGTTCAGCGCGAGTGGAATGCTCCCACCGGACTGCTGAGCATGCGACCAATCGTATGCCGTCTGGGTGGCGTCAGCGAAAACACGTCCCTTGAAACCGGCTCCGGCCTTCTGCGAGGCCGCATTGTAGATCTTTTCGAAAATCCGCGGCACGGCGAGGATGAACGTCGGTTTGAACGCCTTGAAATCGGCGAGAATGGTCTTCAGATTGCTGGACAGACCGAGTGAAACGTTTCCGGCAAAGCAGAAGAACTGCATGTATCGGGCGAATACATGGGCGAGCGGCAGGAACAGCAGCAGTCGACGATTCGGTTTCATGGCGATGTCCGGCATGGAGTTGACGCCGGAATAGGTGATGAACACGAAATTGGCATGCGTCAGTTCAACGCCCTTCGGGGTGCCAGTGGATCCCGACGTATATACGATGGTGGCTAGATCGGAGCCTTTGACCGTTTGTTCACGTTCAAGGAATTCGGCGTCGGAGACCGCGCGGCCGTATTCGATGATCGTGTCAATTGCACCAAGTCCGATGACGTACACGTCGCCAAGATCCGGGCACTGATCACGGACGGATTCGATTTTGTCGCGCTGGAAATCATCCTCAGCGAACGCCATCTTGACATTGGCATCATTGAAAATCATCTTCACCTGCGCCGGCGAATTCGTTTCATAGACCGGAACGGTAAGGGCGCCGATGGACATGATGGCCACATCAAGCGCGGTCCACTGCCAGCAGGTATGCGCGATAATGGATACCGAATCTCCAGGCATTACGCCACGAGCGATAAGTCCTTTGGCGAGGGCGACGACCTTGTTTTTGAACTCCGCAGCGGTGAACGCCGCCCATTCGCCCTGAGCGTTCTTGTATTCGACAAGATTGTCGTCAGGAGTGCGTTCCACACGCTCCTCAAGTACTGAGAAGATGTTTTTGTCCGAGTCAATTCCCTGTTCCAAAGGGCGCGTGTATTCCTTGATCATAAGCTTCTCGCTCCTCGAAATCTAATGTACAGACAGCATTATAGCCGGAATACCGCACTTTTTCTTTAAGGCCACGACCCCAGGACAACGACAACACCCGTGGATATGGCCGTTACAACGGTTTCAGTTCAACCCGCATCGACCTCACTCTGCCCGACGGATCCGCATAATCACGTCCTCCGCTCTTGAGGCCCCAATGCAGGCATCCATCGGCGCAATGTTCCGAGCCACCTTCAACACGAGCGAAACGCTCCCCCTTGGCGATGACGGCCCCGACCGGTCGCGTAGTGACCGCGGGTTCAAACGTCGACGTCAGGCTTCCCGTTTCCGCACCGTGGCGAAGCGTTACCACGGATTTGCCCGCCACTTTGCCACTGAAGGCGACCACACCATCCGCGGGCGCGATGATGGCGTCTTGCGGCCGTGCACGCAAATCAAACCGCGATGCCAGGCAACCATTGTTTAGCCGGCGCATCATATTCGCCGATTACTTGCGCGTGCTCCAAAGGCCACTGCATTGATGTGCGGCATGCCGCTTGTGCGACTTCATGCGCCACGTCATCAGCCGATTGCGCGTATGCCGACGCCGTAGGTTGCGCGCAGCATATCGTGAACGCGATATTCGCCAATACGCATACGGCCATCGCCGCGGCGCACCGGTGCCGGTTGCGCTTGTCAATGTCATCGGACATCTTATTGTGTCGAACACGACGACGGTATTCCCATTTGTTCATGAGGCCTCCTGTGGTCCGCGTCTCTATCGGGGAATCGATATCATGGCACGTTCGAAGACCGCCCGTCGACTTGGAACGACCTTGTGGTCGGAGAACAACACTTATCCACAGATGCCGGGCGTGTCGCGCCATGACATGCCAAAACGCCACCGAACGTGGCATACGATGGGACGCATGAGTGACAACACTACGCAACGCAAGGCATTGCAGCAGTTGGAGAGCGAGCCGTCCGAGGAACGCATCGCCTACTACCGCAAGCCATTCATGGTGCTATGGGCCGCCATTCAGGAGCTTCAAGCGAGCTGCAGGACGATTACACGCTTTCACCCGAATTGTCCCAGTTATGGGTTGGCGAGCAAATACGGCAGGTTTCGGATTCGCTAGTGGATCGGCTCGCGGAAATCGCCGTGGCGCATGGCGAGTCAAAATCGAATGTGGCACGTGCGGCCAACGCAAGTCCCGACAACGTCATACGTCGCTTCCCTCGACTCAAGGCTGATGCGGCACACGACCGCACACTCATTGACGACGTGCTCGATTCGTTGGAATAGCAGCGAAAAGTTCTTATGGAAACAAAAAAGCCCTTGGAAAACCAAGGGCTAAAAAGCTCCTGCGACTGGGCTTGAACCAGTGACCGTTCGATTAACAGTCGAATGCTCTGCCAACTGAGCTACGCAGGAATATGTTCCGGAGTACCCGAAACTGCGCTCCTGCGACTGGGCTTGAACCAGTGACCGTCCGATTAACAGTCGGATGCTCTGCCAACTGAGCTACGCAGGAATGTTCCCACCGGAAGACTTAGCTTCCGTGCACAAGTCACATATATTACACGAATCAGCCATTTACGCAAATCATACGTATCACAGCGTGTCGCAACGTCACCATTCAAGCTCTTCGATATCCATCGGATGCTCGTTGACCTCAATCGATGACACACGTCCATCATGCATGCGAATTACACGGTCCGCAATCGGCGCAATCGCAGAATTATGCGTCACGATCACCACTGTCGCGCCCTTCTTGCGGCTCATGTCCTGCAGAATGCGGAGCACTTGCTTGCCGGTGTTGTAGTCAAGCGCGCCGGTCGGTTCGTCACACAGCAGAATCTTCGGATTCTTCGCCACCGCTCGAGCGATCGCCACACGCTGCTGCTCGCCGCCCGACAACTGCGCGGGAAAATTGTCGACGCGGTCCGCAAGCCCTACGTCGGCGAGCGCCTGTCGGGCGTCTTGTGCGTCGGGAACGATTTGTGAGGCGAGTTCTACGTTTTCGCGTGCGGTGAGGTTGGCGACGAGGTTGTAGAACTGGAATACGAAGCCGATGTCGGTGCGGCGGTATGCGGTGAGTTGTTTGGGTGTGTAGTTGGAGATGTCTTTGCCGTCGATGATTACTTGTCCTGAGGTGTTGGCGTCCATGCTCCTAGGATGTTGAGCACTGTTGATTTGCCTGCGCCGGATGCGCCGAGGATGATGGCGAGTTCGCCTTGTTCGATGGTGAAGGAGACGTTGTCGTTGGCGGTGATGGTGGTGGATCCCATGTGGTAGAGCTTGGTGCTGTTTTTCATTTCGATGTATGCCATGTTCCGCTCCGTTTTCTTGTTTGGCGTCCATGCCGTTTTTGTTTGTTGTTTTTAATATACGACTAAGTGGTGTTTGTGGTTCCACGCCGAGGGAAAGGATTTTCCATGGATGTCTCCGATG
>ENA-OPZM01000049-OPZM01000049.1-human-gut-metagenome-genome-assembly--contig:-NODE-49-length-47639-cov-3.238803_pt1 | contig 47639 bp, 55 predicted proteins | sample MGYA00242478_ERZ504493 | MGnify/ENA primary metagenome ERZ504493 (study PRJEB26092, sample SAMD00036227) | human gut metagenome | host: Homo sapiens | study: EMG produced TPA metagenomics assembly of... | reverse complement strand
GAATTCTTTTGCTTTGCTTGCATCATGCAACGCCAAATGCTACGAAGAAGCAGAGTGTTTCTTATACGCAAACAGAGTTTATTGAAGAAATTGCTCCGACGATTCAAAAAGTAGCAGCGTCATATGGCGTACGTCCTTCGATTATCATTGCTCAAGCTGTTTTGGAATCAAATTATGGAACGAATTTACTGGCAGTAAATATCATAATTTATTTGCGGTGCAGGCACAGGATGGTCAAATGTCGATAGAATTAACTTATAAGAGTTATTTTGTCAATGAGTGGCAGACTGAGACAGGTTGCTTTGCGGTTTATAAATCTTGGACAGCTGCTATTTATGACTATTTTGATTTATTACAATCTGGCACATTAAGCGATGGAGCGTATGATATTTTAGTATCTAATACGGGCTATAAAAAACCAGCACAATCGTTGCAAGATATAGGATTTAGCACAGACCCTGACTATGCTACGAAATTGATTGCTATTATTGAAAAAAACAACTTAACATCGTATGATAAATAAAATTAGCACTCTTATAAAAAGAGTGCTAATTTTTTGAGCTTTTCTCTTGACACTCGTTTTTAAAGGAGTATAATAAAATCATAAATTAGCAGTCGAAGTATATGAGTGCTAAATGTAGAAAGGAGCGAGGTTATGATTACTCAACGTCAAAGTGATATTTTGAATTTGATTATCGAATTATTTACGCAGACGCATGAACCTGTCGGCTCTAGGACTTTACAGGAAAGCATTGACTCGAGTAGTGCAACGATTCGTAACGATATGGCGAAGCTAGAAAAGTTGGGATTACTTGAAAAGGCTCATACGTCAAGTGGACGAATGCCAAGTACTGCTGGTTTCAAATATTTTGTTGAGCATTCATTGAGTCTTGATAGTATCAATGAACGTGATATTTATCAGGTCGTCAAAGCTTTTGATTTTGAAGCTTTTAAGCTTGATGATATTCTACAAAAAGCAAGTCAGGTTTTGGCTGATATGACTGCTTACACGTCAGTGATTTTGGATGTCGAACCAGCGTGTCAAAAACTTACAGCTTTCGATATTGTTCAATTATCGAGTCATGATGCTCTAGCTGTTTTAACCTTGGATGAATCCAAACCTGCGACAATTCAATTTGCCATTCCTAAAAAATTTCATGTTGAAAGACTTGGTAACTTTGAAAGAAATCGTCGATGAACGTTTGCTTGGACGAACGGTGCTGGATATTCATTATAAGTTACGAACAGAGATTCCGCAGATTTTACAAAAATATTTTACGGTGACAGACAATGTATTAGGTTTGTTCGACTATATTTTCGCAGAATTGTTTAAAGACTTGGTTTTTGTGGCTGGTAAGGTTAATTCACTTGATTATGCTAATCTGGAAACATATCGTTTCTTAGATAATGACCAAAGGGTCGCATTTGCTCTTCGTTCCTCAATGAAAGAAGATGAGATTGCGACTGTTCAGGTTGCAGATAGTCAAGAAGTAGCACTAGCTAATGTGACTGTTTTGACACATAAGTTTCTGATTCCTTATCGTGGATTTGGGCTTCTTAGCTTGATTGGTCCGATTGATATGGATTATCGCAGAAGCGTTAGCTTGGTAAATGTTATCGGGCGTGTTTTGGCGATGAAACTTGGTGATTATTATCGTTACCTCAATAGTAATCATTACGAGGTCAACTAAGTTTAGTAATTAAATTGATAAAAAAGATAGGGGAGGGACACAGTGTCAGAAGAAACTAAAAACGAAGAACTTCAAGAAGAAGTTGAAGCCACTGATGTTGTGACTGAAGAAAAAGTAGAAGAGCAGCCTCAAGAAGATGCTCAAAATGAAGAATTGCAAAAAGCACTTGAGCGTGCGGAAGATTTTGAAAATAAATACCTTCGTGCTCATGCTGAAATGCAAAACATTCAACGTCGCGCTAATGAAGAACGTCAGCAATTGCAAAAATATCGTTCACAAGATTTAGCCAAAGCAATTTTACCAAGTTTGGATAATTTGGAAAGAGCACTTGCTGTTGAAGGATTGACAGATGATGTGAAAAAAGGTCTTGAAATGACACGTGACAGCTTGATTCGTGCGCTTAACGAAGAAGGTGTTGAAGAAGTGGTTGTTGAAAACTTTGACCACAACTTACATATGGCAGTTCAAACTCTTCCAGCTGATGAAGGACATCCTGCAGATAGCATTGCTCAAGTGCTTCAAAAGGGTTACAAACTTCACGAACGTCTATTGCGTCCAGCTATGGTTGTTGTTTACAGCTAATCGTTAGCAAAGACTTGACCGCAATGTCGTAAAACTATAACTGAAAGTAAAAAAGATAAATCATAAAAAGAGGGATAAAATATGTCTAAAATTATTGGTATTGACTTAGGTACAACAAACTCAGCCGTTGCAGTTCTTGAAGGAACTGAATCAAAAATTATTGCAAATCCAGAAGGTAACCGTACAACTCCTTCAGTTGTTTCATTCAAAAACGGTGAAATCATCGTTGGTGACGCTGCTAAACGTCAAGCAGTAACTAACCCAGATACAGTTATTTCTATCAAATCTAAAATGGGTACTTCTGAAAAAGTATCTGCAAATGGTAAAGAATACACTCCACAAGAAATTTCAGCAATGATTCTTCAATACCTTAAAGGTTATGCTGAAGATTACCTTGGTGAAAAAGTAACAAAAGCTGTTATCACAGTTCCTGCATACTTCAACGATGCTCAACGTCAAGCAACAAAAGATGCTGGTAAAATCGCTGGTCTTGAAGTAGAACGTATTGTTAACGAACCAACTGCAGCCGCTCTTGCATACGGTCTTGATAAAACTGATAAAGATGAAAAAATCTTAGTATTTGACCTTGGTGGTGGTACATTTGACGTTTCTATTCTTGAACTTGGTGATGGTGTCTTTGACGTACTTGCAACGGCAGGTGATAACAAACTTGGTGGTGACGACTTCGACCAAAAAATTATTGATTGGTTAGTTGCTGACTTCAAGAACGAAAATGGCGTAGACCTTAGCCAAGATAAAATGGCTCTTCAACGTTTGAAAGATGCTGCTGAAAAAGCTAAAAAAGACCTTTCAGGTGTGACTCAAACACAAATTTCACTTCCATTCATCACTGCTGGATCTGCTGGACCCCTTCACTTGGAAACAAGCCTTACTCGTGCTAAATTTGATGATTTGACTCGTGACCTTGTTGAACGTACTAAAACTCCAGTTCGTCAAGCTTTGTCAGATGCTGGTCTTTCAATCTCTGAAATCGATGAAGTTATCCTTGTTGGTGGTTCAACACGTATTCCTGCCGTTGTCGAAGCTGTTAAAGCTGAAACTGGTAAAGAACCAAACAAATCTGTTAACCCTGACGAAGTAGTTGCTATGGGTGCTGCTATCCAAGGTGGTGTTATCACTGGTGATGTTAAAGATGTCGTTCTTCTTGACGTTACTCCATTGTCACTTGGTATTGAAACTATGGGTGGTGTATTTACAAAACTTATTGACCGTAACACAACTATCCCGACATCTAAATCACAAGTGTTCTCAACGGCTGCTGATAACCAACCAGCCGTAGATATCCACGTTCTTCAAGGTGAACGTCCAATGGCTGCTGATAACAAAACTCTTGGTCGTTTCCAATTGACTGATATTCCAGCTGCACCTCGTGGTATCCCTCAAATCGAAGTAACATTTGATATTGACAAAAACGGTATCGTGTCTGTTAAAGCTAAAGACCTTGGTACTCAAAAAGAACAACACATCGTTATTCAATCTAACTCTGGTTTGACTGATGAAGAAATTGAAAAAATGATGAAAGATGCAGAAGCTAACGCAGAAGCTGATGCTAAACGTAAAGAAGAAGTTGACCTTCGTAACGAAGTTGATCAAGCTATCTTTGCAACAGAAAAGACACTCAAAGAAACAGAAGGCAAAGGCTTTGATACAGAACGTGATGCTGCTCAATCTGCTCTTGATGAATTGAAAGCTGCTCAAGAAGCTAACAATCTTGAAGATATGAAATCTAAACTTGAAGCTCTTAACGAAAAAGCTCAAGCTCTTGCTGTGAAATTGTACGAACAAGCTGCAGCTGCACAACAAGCCCAAGCAGGTGCTGAAGGTACACAATCAACTGATTCATCAAACAATGGTGATGACGTTGTTGACGGCGAGTTTACTGAAAAATAATTCATCATGATTATCAAGAATAGATTTGACTATTTACTTATTTTGGTAAGTTTAGTGTGATTTTTTCTTGGTAAATTATAAAATTCAGAGGTTGCGAAAATATCAACCTCTGTTTTTGGATAAATAGAGAAACCATAGAATTATTTTGAATAACCTTTTTAATGATAAAGAAAGGAAAGTGTTCAGAAATGAACACGGGCTGAAAAGGCGTAAAAGTTATTTTATATATTTGAATACGCCTACGACTCTATGAAAAAAGATAAACTTTACCTAGATGCAAGCATCGTCGGGAAAGTTTCCTATTTTTCTTTGAGTCGCTTAACGGCTTAATATCATAATTATGAACAATACAGAATTTTACGATCGTTTGGGTGTTTCTAAAGAGCTTCGCAAGATGAGATTAAAAAAGCTTATCGAAAAATGTCGAAGAAGTACCACCCAGATATTAACAAAGAACCTGGTGCTGAAGAAAAGTACAAAGAAGTTCAAGAGGCTTATGAAACGCTAGGTGATGAGCAAAAACGTGCCGCTTATGACCAATATGGTGCTGCGGGAGCTAATGGCGGATTCGGTGGCGGAGCTGGTGGATTTGGCGGTTTCGACGGTGCTGGCTTTGGTGGTTTTGAAGATATCTTCTCAAGCTTTTTCGGTGGTGGCGGGGGTATGCGCAATCCCAATGCACCACGTCAAGGTGATGACCTTCAATATCGTGTGAATTTGAGTTTTGAAGAGGCTGTTTTTGGTGTTAAAAAAGAAGTGGCTTATAACCGTGAATCAACTTGTTCAACATGTTCTGGTACAGGCGCTAAATCTGGAACTAGTCCCGTAACATGTAGTCGTTGTCATGGTTCAGGAGTTATTAATGTTGATACACAGACACCTCTTGGTATGATGCGTCGTCAAGTAACTTGTGATGTCTGCCATGGTACAGGTAAAGAAATTAAAGAACCTTGTCACACTTGTCATGGTACTGGTCATGAAAGGAAAACTCATAAAGTATCTGTTAAGATTCCAGCAGGTGTTGAAACTGGTCAACAAATTCGCTTGCAAGGTCAAGGTGAAGCAGGCTTTAACGGCGGGCCTTATGGTGACCTCTTCGTTATTATCAATGTTTTACCAAGTAAGCAATTTGAACGTAATGGCTCAACCATTTACTACAACATGAATATTAGCTTTGTTCAAGCAGCTCTTGGTGATACTGTTGAAGTGCCAACGGTGCATGGTGATGTTGAAATGACAATCCCAGCTGGAACACAAACTGGTAAGACATTCCGCCTTAAAGGTAAAGGTGCTCCGAAATTGCGTGGTGGAGGTCAAGGAGACCAACATGTAACCGTCAATATCGTAACACCAACCAAACTTAATGATGCTCAAGTCGAAGCGCTTAAAAACTTCGCAGCAGCAGGTGGTGATAAAGTTGTTAATCCTAAGAAAAAAGGATTCTTTAACAAAATGAAAGACGCCTTTGACGGTGAATAAACTCTCAAAGAGATTGGAAACTAACATTTCCAATCTCTTTTTTATGTAAAATTCTGTATGGGGACAGTTTGTTCTAAATTTTCTGGAAAGTCTTTTGTTAAGATGATAAAATACACTCATGGTAAGATATAAAGCAACGATTTCCTATGACGGTAGGCTTTTTGCTGGCTTTCAACGACAGCCGAGTGAGCGTTCTGTTCAGGAAGAATTAGAAAAAACATTACAGAAATTAAATAGTGGTAATCCAGTTAAAGTGCATGGTGCTGGTCGTACAGATTCAGGGGTGCATGCTTATGGACAGGTCGTACATTTTGATTTGCCACAGGCGCGTGATGTGGAAAAATTACGATTTGGTTTGGATACGCAGTCTCCAGAAGATATAGATGTGGTGAAAGTCGAGCAAGTCAGTGATGAGTTTCATGCCCGTTACAATAAGCACAGTAAGACTTATGAGTTTTTAGTAGATGCTGGGCGACCAAAAAATCCAATGATGCGACATTATGCGACGCATTATCCTTATCCCCTAGATTTGACAAGTATGCAAGAAGCCATTAATGATTTGGTAGGGACGCATGATTTTACAGGTTTCACGGCTTCTGGGACTTCTGTTGAAAATAAAGTTCGCACGATTACGCGAGCAACAGTTGCTATTGATGACAAAACAGGTTTCTTTGTGTTTACATTCAGTGGCAATGGCTTTCTTTACAAGCAAGTACGCAATATGGTTGGAACCTTGTTGAAAATCGGTAATGGTCGTATGCCAGTTAGTCAGATTAAGACGGTTTTAGAGTCGAAAAATCGTGATTTAGCAGGCCCTACGGCAGCGGGGAATGGTCTTTATTTAAAGGAGATTAATTATGACGAATAAGTACATTTTAGCCATTTCAGGAAATGATATTTTTAGTGGCGGTGGTCTTTATGCTGATTTGGCGACCTATACAACCAATCACTTGCATGGTTTTCTAGCGGTAACTTGCTTAACGGCATTGACAGAAAATGGATTTGATGTTTTTGCGACAGATGAAACAGTTTTTTCTCACCAATTAAATAGTCTCAAAGATGTTCCTTTTTCAGGGATAAAACTTGGTTTGTTGCCAAACGTGAAAGTTGCTGATTTAGCACTTGAATTCGTTGAATCGCACGTTGGAATTCCAATTGTTCTTGACCCAGTTTTGGTTTGTAAAGAAAAACATGATGTTGAAGTTTCAGCGCTTCGTGATGAACTCTTGAAATTTTTTCCATATGTGACCATTATCACGCCGAATTTGGTAGAAGCTGAGCTGTTGACCCAAACCTCAATCAAAACTTTGGATGATATGAAAGCTGCGGCGAAAAAATTGCACCAGTTAGGAGCGAAAAACGTGGTTGTTAAAGGTGGTAACCGATTAAGTAAGGAAAAAGCGATTGACGTTTTTTACGACGGTGAAAACGTGACTGTTTTTGAGACGCCTGTCCTTGAAAATAATAATATCGGTGCTGGTTGTACATTTGCTTCAAGCATTGCAAGCCAATTAGTACTTGGAAAGTCTGCCAAAGCTGCTGTTGAACAATCTAAAGAGTTCGTTTATCAAGCGATTCGTCATTCAGACCAATATGGAGTGAAACAAAATTATGAAGAAAACTAATACGCGTGACTTAACCTTAATGGCTGTTTTGACAGCTTTGAGTGTTGTTTTGGCTTACATTCATGTTCCAACCTCAACAGGTTATTTGACCTTGTTAGATGTTGGAATTTATTTTACTGCTTATTATTTAGGTTCAAAATCTGGAGCAATTGTCGGTGGCTTATCTGGCTTTCTTATTGACCTTTTGCTGGGCTATCCACAATATATGTTTCATAGTCTGATTGCACATGGGGCACAAGGATTTTTTGCAGGTTGGAATGGGAAAAAACGTATTCTCGGTCTTGTACTAGCTAGTGTTTCAATGATTGGCTGGTATTTTGTAGCCGCCTTGCTGTTGGGGTATGGCTTGGGTGCTGCTTGGGCAGGTATTTTAGGAAATGTTTTACAAAATTTCTTTGGAATGTTTGTTGGTTACCTTGTCTATCTTGCTTATCTGCGTTTTGAAAAACATTAGTGTATAATGAAGTAAAAGGAGGATTGACATGAACCTACAAGAATTAGAAAAGCAAACACGTGCTATTGTGATTGATATTGTTGAACGCTCTGCTATTAAAAAAGGTCAAATTTTTGTTCTTGGCTTGTCCTCAAGCGAGGTTGCAGGTGGTTTGATTGGGAAAAATAGCAGTGCTGAAATCGGTGAAGTGATTGTTAAGATGATTTTAGAGGTGTTGAAGGAGCGTGGGATTTATCTAGCTGTACAAGGTTGTGAACATTTAAATCGTGCTTTGACGGTCGAACGCGAATTAGCTGAGAAAAAAGAATTAGAAATCGTTAATGTCATTCCAAATCTGCATGCGGGCGGAAGTGGACAAGTTGCTGCTTTCAAGTTCATGCAAGATCCTGTCGAGGTTGAAGAAATCGTGGCACATGCTGGGCTAGACATTGGAGATACCTTTATTGGTATGCATGTCAAGCGCGTACAAGTACCGTTAATCCCAGTCCAACGAGAATTGGGCGGCGCTCATGTGACTGCTTTAGCGAGCCGACCAAAATTAATTGGTGGCGCGCGTGCAACTTATACATCAGACCCAATTCGAAAATTTTAAAAATAAATAAAGAGGACGGTTGGCGTCCTCTTTTATGATATAATAGTCTATTTTGTAAGTGTCGGGTTGGCATACATCGTTGGCAATGCAATGTCATTTTCCAAAAGCGCTTCTTGGTAAAGACGGTAAAAGTTAGAATAAATGTAACTTTGTTTGCCGTTTTGCACGAAAATATCAACACGGAAAACAAGTTGTGCAGTGCTATTTGTACATGGTCCTAAAATGGTTGGACTACCAACGATTTCAGGATAAGATGGTAGCTGTTCTTTGTTGATCGTCTTAATGATATTTGAGATTTTTTCTAAGTCTGTGTGAGCGTAGATTGGAATATCAATCTGAACACGCATATCACCACGTGATTTGTTAGAAACAACAGTAATATTACGATTAGGAATGAAATGAAGTGTTCCGTCGAAACCGCGAATTTGTGTGGTACGAATACCGACGCTTGAAATATTTCCTTCAACTGTTCCAATAACGACAGAATCACCGACTTCAAATTGATTTTCAAGAAGAATAAAGAATCCGTTAACCACGTCAGTTAAAAAGCCTTGTGCACCAAGCCCAATAGCGACCCCAGCAAGACCAGCACCAGCCAATAAACTAGAAACTGGAACACCAAGAATACTCAACACCCAATAAAGTAGGAAAAAGTAGATGGTGTAGCTCATGATGTTGTGCAAAAGTTTGCTGATTGTCTTTTGGCGAGCTTCCGTTTGGCGCGAAAGCGTAATTGATTTTTCTACCGCATGTTTAAAAATAAAATCAGCAACACGCTTTATAATTAAGAAAAATAGAAAAAGAAGTATCAATGAAACCGCCTTAGAAATAAGATCCACAGCGATTTGTTCGATTTGTAATTGTTCGAGATATTTAGAGATAATATTCATACCCTTAGTTTATTAAAAAAACGAATAGCAAGCAAGTGTTTAATCTAAATTAAGAATTTCCAAAATTTTTATGTAGGACAGTAAAATGAGAAAAGTTGACCGCAGTGTCATTAAGATCCGGTTTAATACGTAGCCATTTCGCAAATAGAGTGGCGATTGACCTAGGATTTTTACACAAAAAAACTTTTAAAAGCCTGTAAAATATGGTAAACTAAACTGTATATAAAATTTTAAGGAGAAATGACTTCATGTCGGTATCATTTGAAAACAAAGCTACTAACCGTGGCGTGATTACATTCACAATTGATCAAGATAAAATCCAACCAGCTCTTGATCAAGCTTTCAACAAAGTTAAGAAAAATTTAAACGCACCTGGATTCCGTAAAGGACACATGCCACGTGCCGTATTTAACCAAAAATTTGGTGAAGAAGCACTTTACGAAGATGCTTTGAACGCTATTCTTCCAGCAGCATACGAAGCAGCAGTTGCTGAACTTAGCCTTGATGTTGTTGCTCAACCAAAAATTGACATCCAATCAATGGAAAAAGGTCAAGAATGGACATTGACTGCAGAAGTTGTTACAAAACCAGAAGTAAAACTTGGTGTCTATAAAGACCTTGAAGTTTCAGTTGAAGCTACAAAAGAAGTAACTGATGCTGAAGTTGACGAAAAAGTTGAACGCGAACGCAACAACCTTGCTGAACTTATCATCAAAGAAGATGCTGCAGAACTTGGCGATACAGTTGTTATTGACTTCGTAGGTTCAGTTGACGGTGTTGAATTTGATGGTGGTAAAGGTGATAACTTCTCGCTTGAACTTGGTTCAGGTCAATTCATCCCTGGTTTCGAAGACCAATTAGTAGGTGCTAAAGCTGGTGAAACTGTTGATGTTAACGTAACATTCCCAGAAGACTACCAAGCAGAAGATCTCGCTGGTAAAGACGCTAAATTTGTAACAACTGTTCATGAAGTTAAAGCTAAAGAAGTTCCAGCTCTTGACGACGAATTAGCTAAAGACATCGACGAAGAAGTTGAAACTCTTGACGAATTGAAAGCTAAATACCGTAAAGAGCTTGAAGCAGCTAAAGAAATTGCATATGATGATGCTGTTGAAGGTGCTGCGCTTGAATTAGCAGTTGCTAACGCTGAAATCGTTGAATTGCCAGAAGAAATGGTACATGACGAAGTGCACCGTGCTATGAACGAATTCATGGGCAACATGCAACGTCAAGGTATCTCTCCAGAAATGTACTTCCAATTGACTGGTACAACTGAAGAAGACCTTCACAAACAATACGAAGCTGACGCTGACAAACGTGTTAAAACTAACCTTGTTATCGAAGCTATCGCTAAAGCTGAAGGATTTGAAGCTTCTGACGAAGAAATCGAAAAAGAAATCAACGACCTTGCTTCAGAATACAACATGGAAGTTGAACAAGTTCGTAATCTTCTTTCAGCTGACATGCTTAAACACGACATCGCTATGAAGAAAGCTGTTGACGTTGTCACAAGCACTGCTAAAGTAAAATAATTTATCTTAGATAAATAGTTATAAAGTCAGGTAATCAATAGATTACTTGGCTTTTTATGCCCTTTATCAGAAATTCTTATAAATCTTTTGACGAATTGATAAAATTAGCGTAAAATAGAGAATGACGAAAATTAAGACAATAGGGTTTTTGTGGCTATTTGCTCATATCCTAAATAATAAGGAGAACTACCTTGGAATTAGAAGTATTTGCTGGACAAGAAAAAAGCGAACTTTCAATGATTGAAGTTGCCCGTGCGATTTTAGAAGAACGTGGACGTGATCATGAAATGTATTTCAGCGATCTTGTGAATGAGATCCAAAACTACCTTGAAAAATCAGATGCAGAAATTCGTGAAGCATTGCCATATTTTTATTCTGCATTGAACGTTGACGGAAGTTTTATTCCACTTGGGGATAACAAATGGGGGCTCCGTTCATGGTATGCTATTGATGAAATTGACGAAGAAATCATCACTCTTGAAGAAGATGAAAATGGAGCACCAAAACGCAAACCAAAACGTGTTAATGCCTTCATGGATGGTGATGAAGATGCCATTGATTATTCAGATGATGATCCAGAAGATGAAGATTTCACACCTGAATCATCTGATTTAGAATACGATGAAGAAAATCCAGATGACGAAAAATCAGAAGTTGAGTCATACGATTCAGAAATCAACGAAATTATTCCAGATGAAGATTTGGATGAAGAAGTTGACATCAACGAAGAAGACGACGAAGACGATGATTTAGACGAAGAGTAGTCACCAGCATTAGTTTTTTACTAAATTAAAAAAAGTTGTCAATTATCATTTGACAAACGCCACAGGATAGTTTATATTATTATTCGGGCACCTCTTTTTTAGAGGTCGTATGAAAGCTCCCTAACTTTTTTAGGGAGCTATTTTTGTTTTCCTAAAAGTAAATGTTTATTTACTTTTTTATCAAATATCTTACGGATGTTTTGATTTGTTGTTATTCTTAATCTTCAAGCACTTATCGTTTGCTATCATTTTATTTAAAAGGAGTTTTATTTAATGACTAAGTATATTTTTGTTACTGGTGGTGTTGTTTCTTCTATCGGTAAGGGAATCGTGGCTGCAAGTCTTGGTCGTCTTTTGAAAAATCGCGGTCTTAAAGTAACTATCCAAAAATTTGACCCTTATATTAACATTGACCCAGGTACAATGAGCCCCTATCAACACGGTGAAGTTTACGTGACAGACGATGGTGCTGAAACTGACCTTGACCTTGGTCACTATGAACGTTTTATTGACATCAACCTTAACAAATATTCTAACGTAACAACTGGTAAAATTTATAGCGAAGTTCTTCGTAAAGAACGTAAAGGTGAATATCTTGGTGCAACTGTCCAAGTTATTCCACACATCACAGACGCTTTGAAAGAAAAAATCAAACGTGCCGCGACAACAACTGATTCTGACGTTATCATCACAGAAGTTGGTGGTACAGTTGGTGATATTGAAAGTCTTCCATTCCTTGAAGCCCTTCGTCAAATGAAAGCAGATGTTGGTGCTGATAATGTTATGTACATCCACACAACGCTTCTTCCATACCTTAAAGCTGCTGGTGAAATGAAAACTAAACCCACACAACATTCTGTTAAAGAATTGCGTGGTCTTGGTATTCAACCTAATATGTTGGTTATCCGTACAGAAAAACCAGCTGGTCAAAACATTAAAAATAAGTTGGCACAATTCTGTGATGTTGCTCCAGAAGCTGTTATTGAGTCACTTGACGTGGATCATATTTATCAAATTCCACTTAACATGCAAGCTCAAAACATGGATCAAATCGTTTGTGACCACTTGAAATTGGATGTGCCAAAAGCGGATATGTCAGAATGGTCTACAATGGTTGATAAGATTATGAATCTTAAAAAATCAACTAAGATTGCTCTTGTTGGTAAATATGTTGAATTGCCAGACGCTTACCTTTCAGTTGTCGAAGCTCTTAAACATTCAGGTTATGTTAATGATGTGGCTGTTGATCTTAAATGGGTTAATGCCAATGATCTTACGGCTGACAATGTTGAAGAAATGCTTGGTGATGCTGATGGTATCATTGTCCCAGGTGGATTTGGTCAACGTGGGACAGAAGGTAAAATTGAAGCAATCCGCTATGCGCGTGAAAAAGACGTGCCAATGCTTGGTATCTGTCTTGGTATGCAATTGACTTGTGTGGAATTCGCTCGTAACGTATTGAACTTGGAAGGTGCAAATTCAGCTGAGCTTGCTCCGGATACTAAATACCCAATTATTGATATTATGCGTGACCAAATTGATATCGAAGATATGGGTGGAACACTTCGCCTTGGGCTTTACCCATGTAAATTAAAACCAGGTTCACGTGCAGCACAAGCTTATAACAATCAAGAAGTTGTTCAACGTCGTCACCGTCACCGTTACGAATTCAATACTAAATTCCGTGACCAATTTGAAGAAGCAGGTTTTGTTTTCTCAGGTGTATCGCCAGATAACCGCTTGATGGAAGTTGTTGAATTGCCAGAGAAAAAATTCTTCGTGGCTGCTCAATATCACCCAGAACTTCAAAGTCGTCCAAACCGTCCAGAAGAGCTTTACACAGCCTTTGTGACAGCAGCGATTGAAAATAGCAAATAATCATTAAAACAGATTAACACTCTTCAAGCTAAAAGCTTGGGAGTGTTTTTTTGATAATACAATTCTAATGAATCTGTACCCCTTTTATTTTTAGGAAAAAATAGTATAATAGTGAGCATGAGAAAAATAAGAATTAGAAAACATCGTGTTTTATTAGGAATTATTGCTCTACTTTTTGTAGTAAGTGTCGGAGCAAGTTTTTATTTTTTCCATGTAGCACAAATTCGTGAAGAAAAATCATTCATTAATAATAATGGTCGTTCAAAAGGCACCCCTATCTACGCCTATGAGCAGAGTTTTGACCAACTGACAAAAGAAACGCTTTGGATGACCAACCAAGGTTTAAAACAAGATGCTTGGTATGTTCCTGCAGAAACAGCAACAAAATAAAACGGTTATTGTTGTTCATGGATTTACAAACGATAAGGAAGATATGAAGCCTTATGCATGGATGTTTCATGAGCTAGGCTACAATGTCCTTATGCCCGATAATATGTCGCATGGTGACAGTGAAGGGCAAATCATTGGATATGGCTGGAACGACCGCTTAAACGTCATAAAATGGGCGGAGATGCTAGTTGAACAAAATTCAGACAGCGAAATTACCTTGTTTGGTGTTTCTATGGGAGCAGCAACGGTTATGATGGCTTCTGGTGAGGAAAGTTTGCCTGACCAAGTTGTTAATATTATTGAAGATTGTGGTTATAGTAGTGTCTGGGATGAGTTGAAATATCAAGCTAAAGAAATGTATAATCTCCCAGCTTTCCCAATTCTTTATGAAGTATCTGCCATTTCAAAAATTCGTGCAGGCTTTTCTTACGGTCAAGCAAGTAGTGTGAATCAGTTAAAAAATAACACACGTCCAGTTCTTTTTATCCATGGCAGTATGATACTTTTGTGCCAACAAGTATGGTTTACAAGAATTATCAAGCCACACAAGGCGAGAAAGAATTGTATATCGTTAAAGGTGCGGGACATGCCAAATCCTTTGAAACTGATCCTCAAGCATACATTGAAAAAATTTCAACTTTCTTGAAAAAATATGAAAAATAGTATTGACAGCAAAAAGATAAGTTGATATAATTTTATATGTTGTTAAGGAACAGCGGAAATGGCGGAATTGGCAGACGCGCAGGACTAAGGATCCTGTGATCGCTTTAGATCGTGAGGGTTCAAGTCCCTCTTTCCGCAGAGTAGACGAGCTAGAGCTTGTCTTTTTTTATTATTTAAATAGAAAATAATAGTATGAAATAAGACTTTTATTTTCAGTAAATTTTGTTATTTGTGAGTGTTTTTTCATAGAAAATCAGTCAAATTTCAAGTAACGCTAGCAATCTGATAAGATTTGTGATAAAATGTACGTGTAAAAGGGTTTATCCCAAAAAATAAATAGGAGGCCTATATAATGGCAATCGTTTCAGCGGAAAAATTTGTCAAAGCAGCCCGTGATAACGGATATGCAGTTGGTGGATTTAACACAAACAACCTTGAATGGACTCAAGCAATTTTACGTGCGGCAGAAGCTAAAAAAGCTCCAATTCTTATCCAAACTTCAATGGGTGCTGCAAAATACATGGGTGGTTACAAACTTTGTAAAGCACTCATTGAAAACCTTGTAGAATCAATGGGTATCACTGTACCAGTTGCTATTCACCTTGACCATGGTCATTTTGAAGATGCATTAGAATGTATCGAAGCTGGATACACTTCAGTTATGTTTGACGGTTCACACCTTCCACTTGAAGAAAACCTTGAAAAAGCTAAAGAAGTTGTTGCTAAAGCACATGCTAAAGGTATCTCAGTTGAAGCTGAAGTTGGTACTATCGGTGGTGAAGAAGACGGTATCATCGGTGATGGTGAACTTGCTCCAATCGAAGATGCTAAAGCTATGGTTGCTACAGGAATTGACTTCCTTGCAGCAGGTATCGGTAACATCCACGGTCCATACCCAGCAGATTGGAAAGGTCTTCACCTTGATCACCTTGAAAAATTAACTGCTGCTGTTCCTGGATTCCCAATCGTATTGCACGGTGGTTCAGGTATTCCTGATGAGCAAATTCAAGAAGCTATCAAGCTTGGTGTAGCTAAAGTTAACGTTAACACTGAATGTCAACTTGCATTCGCTAAAGCTACTCGTGAATTTGTTGCTGAATACGAAGCAAACGAAGAAGAATACGATAAGAAAAAACTCTTCGACCCACGTAAATTCTTGAAACCAGGTTTCGAAGCTATTACAGAAGCTGTTGAAGAACGTATCGACGTATTTGGTTCAGCTAACAAAGCTTAATCAAACTTCGTTTAGAAAAAACTTCCCATTTGGGGAGTTTTTTTGTGTTAATCGTTACTATTTAATTGACAAATTTTAGTTGAGTGATATAATGTCTTTGTTAGCCGATTTAGCTCAGTCGGTAGAGCAACGCACTCGTAACGCGTAGGTCGTAGGTTCGATTCCTGCAATCGGCAAATAGTTTTAAATCCTGATAGTTATCAGGATTTTTGTTTGCAAAATCTTTTAGAGTTTTTAGTAGAAATCAGTTTGAGGTTAGAAAATCATACGTGCTTTCATAATTATTTTTTGCTGATTATTTGCTAAAAAGCTTGCGAAAACATGCTGAATATGATATTATTTTATGGTATGTGGTGTAAAGCACCTAGAATCTAAGTAGGAGGACGCAGATAAATATGGCTAAGGTTTGTTATTTCACAGGTCGTAAGACTGTATCAGGAAACAACCGTTCACACGCAATGAACAAAACAAAACGTGCAGTTAAACCAAATCTTCAAAAAGTTACTATTCTTGTTAATGGAAAACCTAAAAAAAGTTTGGGCATCAGCTCGTGCGCTTAAATCTGGTAAAGTAGAACGCGTATAAAATGAAAAGCCGAAAGGTTTTTTCTTTGTTTTGTAGCCGGTAATCTTTTATTATTTTTTACAAGACGGCTAATATATGGTAAAATAAACTGATAAAAAACTTTTGAGGTAGTAAATATGACTGTGAAAATTAATACAAAAGATGGCCAAATTGAGTTATCTGACGACGTTATTGCAACTGTTGTTGAGGTTCCGCAACAGAAATTTTTGGTGTTGTTGGTATGGCAAGTAAAAGTGCTCTTAAGGATAATTTTCAAGCGCTTCTGCGTAAAGAAAACTACGCAAAAGGTGTTGTTGTCAAATCAACAGAAAGTGGTATTTCAGTCGATGTTTACACTGTAATGTCGTATGGTGTAAAGATTTCTGAGGTGTCAAAAAACATTCAGGAACGTGTCAAGTTCAACCTTGAAAACCAACTTGGCCTTTCAGCAGATATGGTGAATGTTTACGTACAAAATATTAAAGTTGTAGGAGAAGATTAGTGTCAAATATTACAACCAGTTTATTCCAAGAAATGGTTCAAGCTGCTAGCACACGTCTTGGAAATCAAGCAGAATATGTAAACTCCCTTAATGTTTTCCCTGTCCCAGACGGTGATACAGGAACAAATATGGGAATGACAATTGAAAATGGTGCCAAAGAAGTTGCAGATAAGCCTGCAAGTACTGTTGGAGAAGTTGGACAAATTCTATCAAAAGGTCTTTTGATGGGAGCACGTGGTAATTCAGGTGTTATCACATCTCAATTATTCCGTGGTTTCGGTCAAGCAATCAAAGATAAAGAAGAGTTAACTGGTCAAGATTTAGCTCATGCTTTCCAATCAGGTGTAGAGGTAGCTTATAAAGCTGTTATGAAACCTGTTGAAGGTACTATTTTAACTGTTTCTCGTGGAGCAGCAACTGCCGCTCTTAAGAAAGCAGAAGAAACTGACGATGCTGTTGAAGTAATGCGTGCTGCACTTGATGGTGCTAAACGTGCTTTGGCTAAAACACCAGAAATGCTTCCTGTTTTGAAAGAAGTTGGTGTTGTCGACTCAGGTGGCCAAGGTTTAGTCTTTATTTATGAAGGATTTTTAGCTGCTTTGACTGGTGAGTACATCGCTTCTGAAGATTTCAAAGCAACTCCAGCGGTAATGACTGAAATGATTAACGCTGAACACCACAAATCAGTAGCTGAACACGTTGCAACTGAAGACATTAAATACGGTTATTGTACTGAAATCATGGTTGCACTTAAACAAGGTCCTACTTATGTTAAAGAATTTAACTATGAAGAGTTCCAAGGTTATTTGAGTGGTTTAGGTGACTCACTTATCCTTGTTAACGACGATGAAATTGCTAAAGTTCACGTCCATACTGAAGATCCAGGTCTTGTTCTTCAAGAAGGGCTTAAATATGGTGCGCTTAAAAAAGTTAAAGTTGATAACATGCGTAACCAACACGACGCTGTTCTTGAAAAAGACCAAGCAGTAGCTATTAGCCAAGAAGAAAAAGACTTTGCTATTGTTGCAGTATGTGCTGGTGACGGTTTAGCTGATATCTTCAAATCACAAGGCGTTGACTACGTTATTTCTGGCGGTCAAACAATGAACCCGTCTACAGAAGATATTGTTAAAGCGATTGATGCTGTTAATGCTAAAAATGTTATTATCTTGCCAAATAATAAAAATATTTTCATGGCTGCACAATCAGCAGCAGAAGTATCTGAAGTGCCAGCGGCAGTTGTTGAAACACGCACTGTACCTCAAGGGTTTGCAAGCTTGTTAGCTTTTAACCCAGCACAATCATTGGAAGAGAACGTTGAAGCAATGACAGCCAGCCTTTCTGATGTTGTTAGCGGTAGTGTGACACTTGCTGTTCGCGATACTTCTATCGATGGTCTTGAAATCCACAAAGATGACAACCTTGGTATGGTTGATGGTAAAATCGTGGTTTCAAATCCAGATATGACAACTACATTGAAAGAAATATTTGCTAAAATGATTGACGAAGATAGTGAAATCATCACTATCTATGTTGGTGAAGAAGGAAATAAAGAATTAGCAGAAGAAATTTCTGAATATCTTGAATCAACTTACGAAGATGTTGAAGTTGAAATTCATGATGGTAAACAACCAGTTTATCCATACTTGATGAGTGTTGAATAAAAACATAATAAAGAGAGTCTGAACAATTCAGGCTCTTTTTTTTCTGCCCTCAAAGAGCAATACCTATGTAAGAAATGTGTTGTTTTTATAGGAAAATGATTTTATATATAATAGAATCAATTTATCCTATTATATAATAGAAAGCGGTGCTATATTTTGAAAAGAGAAAAAATTTTAAACTAACAAAATTTTCTGAAAATTATCTTGACTTTATTTTATAAAGTGTTAACATGGAGTGTAAGATTTAATTGATAGGAGAAAACAGATGAGAAGTGACATGATTAAGGTAGGTGTGGATAAAGCACCAGCCCGTGGTCTTCTTTATGCAACCGGGCAAGTAAAATCTGCTAAAGACATGCAAAAACCATTTATCGCAATTTGTAATTCTTACATTGATATTGTTCCTGGACATGTTCATTTGCGTGAGTTGGCAGATGTCGCCAAGGAAGCTATTCGTGAAATGGGTGGTATTCCTTTTGAATTTAATACAATTGGTGTTGATGACGGGATTGCTATGGGGCATATTGGGATGCGTTATAGCCTTCCATCACGTGAAATTATTGCGGATGCTGCTGAGACAGTTATTAATGCGCATTGGTTTGACGGTGTTTTCTACATTCCAAACTGTGATAAAATTACGCCAGGATGATTCTAGCTGCTCTTCGTACAAATGTTCCTGCAGTTTTCTGTTCAGGTGGACCAATGAAAGGTGGCGTTGATATGACTGGACATCAAGCGACTTTATCAAGCCTTTTTGAAGCGGTCGGAACATATCAAGCTGGCGATATGTCAAAAACAGAATTAGATTATCTAGAACAAAATGCTTGCCCAACTTGTGGTTCTTGTGCGGGAATGTTCACAGCTAATTCGATGAACTCTCTTATGGAAGTGCTTGGTCTTGCTCTTCCTGGAAACGGTACGGTTCTTGCTGTTTCTGACAAACGTCGTGAATTGGTACGCCAAGCAGCAAAATATTTGATGGACAATGTCAAAAATAATTTGCGTCCACGTGATATTATCACAAAAGAAGCTATTGATGATGCTTTTGCCCTTGATATGGCTATGGGTGGTTCAACCAATACGGTTCTTCATACCCTTGCGATTGCGCGTGAAGCAGGTATTGAGTACAATCTAAAAGATATTAATGAAATTGCTAAGAAAACGCCATACCTGTCTAAAATTGCACCATCAAGCGTTTATACCATGCATGATGTTCAAGAAGCTGGCGGTATTTCAGCGATTATCAATCAATTGATTAAAAAAGGAACGATTAAGGGTGATCGCATTACAGTTACAGGTAAAACATTGAAGGAAAATGTAGCTGGCGCAGAAATCAAAAATGAGGAAATCATTCACCCACTTGAAAGTCCAATTTCACCAGTAGGTGGTTTGTCAATTCTTTATGGAAACATTGCCCAAGATGGCGCTGTTATCAAGGTCGGTGGTTGATTCATCTGTTAAAACCTTCCGTGGTAAGGCTATCTGTTGTGATTCACAGGATGAAGCCCTTGAATTAATTGATAATGGAACGGTTAAAAAGGGTCACGTTGTCGTTATTCGTTACGAAGGACCTCAAGGTGGTCCAGGTATGCCAGAAATGCTCGCGCCAACCTCTAAAATCGTCGGACGTGGACTTGGTAAAGATGTAGCATTGATTACAGACGGTCGTTTCTCTGGGGCAACACGTGGTATTGCGATTGGTCACGTTTCACCAGAAGCGGCAGAAGGTGGTAATATCGCCCTTATCGAAGACGGTGATGAAATCTATATTGATTTGACTAATCGTACAATTGACTTGATTGTTGATGATGCAACACTAGCAGAACGTCGTAAACACTTAAAACCATTCAAATCAAAAATTTCAAGCGGTTGGTTACGTCGTTACACGGCTTTCGCCTCATCTGCGAATTTTGGCGGTTCAATGATGACCCAAGAAGAATTTGAAGAACGTAAAGCTGAACGTGAAAGTCAGGATAAAGAATAAAGTTAAAAATAATTTGTGAAAGTGGACAAATTATTTTTAACTTTCACTTGCTTTATTTTTTTTAAATGTTATTATAGTAACAAGATGTTGGAATTTTTAGATAATTCGGAATTTACATGCAAAGGAGGACTTTGTGAAACAGATTAGATTAAAAGAATCCAAAAACGGATCAGAATTGCTATTGGAAACCTTAGCTAGTCTGGGAATAGATACAATTTTTGGCTATCCTGGTGGAGCTGTTTTACCGCTTTATGACGCTATATATAATTTTGATGGTATTCGCCATATTTTGGCACGTCATGAGCAAGGAGCCCTCCACGAAGCAGAAGGATATGCTAAATCAACAGGAAAACTTGGGGTTGCCATTGTGACCAGTGGTCCAGGTGCAACTAACGCCATTACTGGTATTGCTGACGGGATGAGTGACAGTGTTCCAATGCTTGTCTTTACTGGACAAGTTGGAATGTCAGGTATTGGGAAAGATGCTTTTCAGGAAGCTGATATTATCGGTATCACAATGCCAATTACAAAATACAACTATCAAATTCGTGATGTTGCTGATGTGCCTCGTATTATAACAGAAGCCGTTCATATCGCAACAACAGGGCGTACAGGTCCAGTTGTTATTGATTTGCCAAAAGATGTTTCAGAGACGAAAACAAGCTTTTATCATGACCCAACAGTTAATCTTCCTAGCTATCAGCCGACGGTTGAACCCAATGCACTTCAAGTGAAGAAAATTTTAACTCAATTGAAAAAGGCTAAAAGACCATTGATTATTGCTGGTGGCGGCGTTAACTATGCAGGGGCTTCGCAAGAATTAATTGCCTTTGCCGAACGTTACAATATTCCAGTTGTCTCTACGTTATTAAGTTTGGGAGCTATACCAATTGATCATCCCTTATCTTTGGGTATGGGAGGAATGCATGGTTCATACGCGTCTAATATGGCGTTAACGCAGTGTGATTTTATGATTAACTTTGGTTGCCGTTTTGCGGACCGCTTAACAGGAAATCCAAAGACATTTGCGAAAAAAGCAGTTGTAGCTCACGTTGATATTGACCCTGCAGAAATTGGGAAAGTTGTAAAAACACAGATTCCTATCGTAGGTGATGCCAAACGTGCTTTGGAAATTCTCCTTGAAGCAGATGGAGTTAAGACACGTCACGATGATTGGACAGAATCAGTTCTTGCTAATAAAGCAAAAGCACCATTTAGCTATGATTTCGATGAAACGATTATCAACACAGCATGCTATTGCAGCAATTGGTAAGATAACAAATGGGGATGCTATCGTTGTTACCGACGTTGGTCAACATCAAATGTGGGCAGCACAATTCTACCCATATAAAAATGCACGTCAACTCATTACATCTGGTGGACTAGGAACAATGGGATTTGGAATTCCTGCTGCTATTGGTGCTAAACTAGCTAATCCTGATAAAGAAGTTATCGTCTTTGTTGGTGATGGTGGTTTCCAAATGACTAACCAAGAGTTGGCATTGCTAAATGGTTATGGTGTTCCAATTAAGGTAGTCTTGATTAACAATCATTCACTTGGTATGGTTCGTCAGTGGCAAGAATCATTCTATGATGAACACCGTAGCGAATCAACATTTGATGAATGAACCAATTTCCAATTAATGGCAGAAGCTTACGGCATTGCTCATTATAAGTTTACAAATCCTAACACTTTTGGAAGAAGATTTGAAAGTTATTACTGAGAATAAGCCAATGTTAGTTGAGGTTGCGATTTCTAATCGTGAACACGTTTATCCGATGGTTCCAACTGGTAAATCAAATAGTGAGATGTTGGGGGTGAAGTTTAATGCGTAGAATGTTGACAGCTAAGCTTCAAAATTCAACAGGTGTTCTTAACCGTTTTACAGGTGTTCTTTCGCGACGTCAGGTTAATATTGAGTCTATTTCAGTCGGGCATACTATGGAACCAAATATTTCCCGAATTACAATTATCATTGATGTTGAGAATTTGGAAGAAGTTGAACAGATTATTAAACAGTTAAATCGTTTGATTGATGTTTTACGTGTCCGTGATATTACGGATATTCCTCACTTAGAGCGTGAAGTCATTTTGGTTAAGTTAACGGCACCAACAAGCAAACGTGCTGAAATTCTGGCTGTTGTTCAGCCATTTCGTGCTAGTGTTGTTGATGTTGCTCCAAAATCTATTACGATTCAGGTGACAGGTGATGCAGATAAAATTGAAGCGCTTCTTCGTGTAGTAAAACCGTATGGTATTCAAAATCTTGCTCGTACAGGTGCGACAGGATTTTCAAGAGATTTTTCTTGATAAACATTAATCTAGTTAACTCTGATGCCTTGGGCATTTAAAATAAAAAATAGAAAAGAGATATTTATTATGGCAGTAACAATGGAATACGAAAAAGATGTAAAAGTAGCAGCTCTTGATGGTAAAAAAAATTGCTATTATTGGTTATGGCTCACAAGGTCATGCCCATGCACAAAACTTGCGTGATTCAGGTCATGATGTTATCATTGGTGTTCGCATGGTAAATCATTTGATAAAGCAAAAGAAGATGGTTTTGATACTTATGAAGTAGCAGAAGCAACTAAACTTGCAGATGTTATCATGATTTTGGCACCAGATGAAATTCAAGCGGACCTTTATGCCAAAGAAATTGCTCCTAACCTTGAAGCTGGTAATGCTCTTGGATTTGCCCATGGTTTCAATATCCGCTTTGAATACATTAAAGCTCCAGAAACTGTAGATGTCTTTATGTGTGCTCCTAAAGGACCTGGTCACCTTGTACGCCGTACTTACACTGAAGGATTTGGTGTACCAGCACTTTACGCTGTTTACCAAGATGCTACTGGTAATGCTAAAGATATTGCTATGGACTGGGCTAAAGGTGTTGGTGCTGCGCGTGTTGGACTTCTTGAAACAACATTTAAAGAAGAAACTGAAGAAGATCTTTTCGGTGAACAAGCAGTTCTCTGTGGTGGTTTAACTGCCCTTATCGAAGCTGGTTTTGAAGTTCTTACAGAAGCTGGTTATGCTCCTGAATTGGCATACTTTGAAGTTCTTCATGAAATGAAACTTATCGTTGACCTTATTTATGAAGGTGGCTTTAAGAAAATGCGTCAATCAATTTCGAATACAGCTGAATTTGGTGACTATGTATCAGGACCACGTGTTATCACTAAAGACGTTAAAGAAAACATGAAAGCTGTTCTTGCAGATATCCAATCTGGTCAATTTGCAGAAGACTTTGTTAATGACTATAAATCAGGTCGTCCAAAACTTGAAGCTTACCGTAAAGAAGCTGCAGACCTTGAAATCGAAAAAGTAGGTAGTGAACTTCGTAAGGCAATGCCATTTGTTGGACAAAATGATGACGATGCATTCAAAATTTATAATTAATTTTTGAAGAGACTTACTGATAAAATACCGATGTTTGTCATCGGTTTTTTATCTATTAGTTGACTAAATGGTTTTAAGTTTTCTATGTGTGCATAGAAAAATCGAAATTTTTGAATATAAGAAGGTTGGTTTATGATTTTAGCTAAGGATGTTGTCAATGCCTATGACGTTTTAAAGGGTGTTGTTGAGCGTACACCGCTTGATTTTGACCGCTATTTGTCAGAAAAATATGGTGCAACAGTTTATTTAAAACGTGAAAATATGCAAAAAGTGCGTTCGTTTAAAATTCGTGGGGCATATTATGCTATCCATGAGTTGTCTGATGAGGAGAAAAAACGTGGTGTGGTTTGTGCTTCTGCTGGAAACCATGCACAAGGTGTTGCTTTTACTTGTCACGAAATGAAAATTCCTGCAACAATTTTTATGCCTGTTACGACGCCGCAACAGAAAATTGGACAAGTTAAATTTTTTGGTGGACCTTACGTCACTATTAAGCTTGTTGGTGATACTTTTGATGCTTCCGCACAAGCTGCACAAGAATTCACTAAGTCGGAAGGGATGACCTTTATTGATCCGTTTGATGACGAAGCTGTTCAAGCTGGTCAAGGAACGGTCGCTTATGAAATCTATGAGCAAGCCCAAGAAGAGGGTGTTGTCTTTGATCAAATTTATGTTCCAGTTGGTGGAGGAGGTTTGATTTCAGGAGTAGCCACTTACATTAAAGATGTGGCACCTGAAATTGAGGTCGTTGGTGTGGAAGCTTCAGGTGCTCGTAGTATGCGTGCTGCCTTTGATAAAGGGCATCCTGTCAAATTAGAAGAAATCGATAAATTTGCAGACGGTATTGCCGTGCAAAAGTCGGAGATAAAACATTTGAAACAGCTCGCAAGTATGTTGATAAATTGGTCGGTGTGGACGAAGGTTTGATTTCTGAAACATTGATTGATATGTACTCTAAACAAGGGATTATCGCAGAACCTGCTGGAGCAGCGTCAATTGCAGCACTTGAAGTGATGAAAGATGACATCAAAGGAAAAACAATTGTTTGCATCATTTCTGGAGGGAACAATGACATTAATCGTATGCAAGAAATGGAAGAACGTGCACTTATTTATGACGGTGTCAAACACTACTTTGTAGTCAATTTCCCACAACGTCCAGGTGCGTTACGTGAATTTGTAAATAATATTCTTGGACCAAATGATGATATTACGCGTTTTGAGTACATTAAACGCGCCAATAAAGGAAGAGGACCAGTTCTGATTGGTATTACTTTAGGTGATAAAAATGATTACAATGATTTAATTAATCGTTTGTCAGCATTTGACTCATCCTACATCAATTTACATGGGAATGAAAGTCTCTATAATTTACTTGTTTGATAACAATGAAACCTAGTTGTGGTTTATATCCTGACTAGGTTTTTTTATGTCTTTTTGCTTGACTTTTTAGAGAAATACAATATAATTGTATTAATTGATGGGTACAAGAGGGGATTTTATGAATACTGTGTGGTTTATTATTTTTTGTTCTCTTATTACTATCGGATGTGCGATTTCTAGTAGTAAAAAGAAATAGTTTTAAAGGAGATTTATCATGATTTTAATTGTTTTAGTTATTTTTCTTATGGTTCTTTTGAGTGTTGTTGCTAGCACACTTTATGTGGTACGTCAACAAACCGTTGTTATTATCGAACGTTTTGGGAAATACCAAACGACATCTGGTAGTGGTATACATGTGCGTCTGCCGTTTGGGATTGATAAAATTGCTGCGCGTATTCAGTTGCGCCTTTTGCAATCTGAAATCGTTGTGGAAACGAAAACTAAGGATAATGTTTTTGTGACTTTGAATGTTGCTACGCAGTACCGTGTTAATGAACAGAATGTTACCGACGCTTATTACAAACTCATGCGCCCAGAAGCTCAAATTAAGTCATACATTGAGGATGCTCTACGTTCATCAGTACCAAAATTGACTTTGGATGAATTATTTGAGAAAAAAGATGAAATTGCACTTGAAGTGCAACATCAAGTGGCTGAAGAAATGTCAACTTATGGTTACGTTATTGTTAAAACATTAATTACTAAAGTTGAACCAGATGCTGAAGTTAAACAATCAATGAATGAAATCAATGCGGCACAGCGTAAAACGTGTGGCAGCTCAAGAATTGGCTAATGCTGATAAGATTAAAATCGTCACAGCTGCCGAAGCTGAAGCAGAAAAAGATCGTTTGCATGGTGTTGGTATTGCGCAACAACGTAAAGCTATCGTGGATGGTCTTGCTGAATCAATCCAAGAATTGAAAAATGCTAAATGTTGGAATGACAGAAGAACAAATCATGTCTATCCTTTTGACTAACCAATACCTTGATACGCTAAATACCTTTGCAGCTAAGGGGAATCAAACACTTTTCTTGCCAAATCACCCAGAGGGAATCGAAGACATTCGTACCCAAATTTTGTCATCCTTAAAGGCAAAATAATAACCAAAAAAAAGACCTATTGCAGGCGGAAGGAAGCCTTGCAATAGGTCTTTTAATCTGGCAATATTAGGGATTAATAATGTAAGGAATTAATTTGCTTTTTTGAAGCGTTTATAATCATGAATGATTTTCAACGCACGTTTCCGTGTTTTTATATTGGGACTTTTTAATCTACGATAAGCAGATGCTAAATCGACTTTTTCAGCCATATCAACCTCCTTGTGATAGATTTATTAACGTTAACAAAAAATAGTATAACACAAATTACTTAACCAGTAAAGCATTTTGTGTTATACTAAATTTTTTAAGAGAATTTGATTATTTTTTTGTGTGATATGTTGACTTAACCATTTTCTTAAAGCAGTTTGATGTAGCAGAGTGCCAATACTAATGCTCAAGAGGTTAAGGGTGACATCTCCTAAATCAAAAATACCAAGGTGGAAAACGTATTGGGCTGTTTCAATCGTCAGTAAACCAAAGAAAGCTAGGATAAAATTTTCTTTGGAAGGTCGGAAAAGAAAGCCCAAAGGTATAAACATAACAAGGTTCATAATAGGAACAAAGCGGCTACCACTTGTAAAGTCAGAAATAAACGATAATGGATTAAAAGAATAGCCTTGGATACCGATATTTTTCAGCAAAATCACGTAAATCAAAATCATAAAATAAATGAAGTAAGAGACAGCGACTGTCAAACTTGTAATCTTCTTAGTATAAACTAAGTGTATTAGAATGAACGTGAAATAAGTTAAAATCAGTGTAATAATAGTATTTAAGGCAAGGGTAAATGAGACACCATAAGAGGAAATGTAATGGGTATAAGTCATCAGATAGTGTTCATAAAACCAACTTGAAAAAGCAAAAGATACAAGAGTTAATGCGATATTGATGATACTTCTTTTTAAAGTTGCCATTTTGATTTCCTCCTTCTAGTGATTAATAGTCGGGTTAATTTTTATTATCGTTAGTATAAGCTAGGAAACTTATAATTATATTAAAAAGATTTTTTGAAAAATGTTAGCAATTTTATGCTATTTAGAAACTAAAAAAGCTGGGATGTTGTTGTCTCCAGCTTTGTATTTAAACTTTATTTTAAGAAACGTTGTAAGAAAACTTTTGTACGTTCTTGTTGTGGATGTTCAAAGATTTGTTCAGGTGTTCCCTCTTCGGCGATAACGCTTTATCCATGAAAATCACACGGTCAGAAACTTCTTTGGCGAATTCCATTTCGTGAGTAACGATAATCATTGTTAAACCAGATTTGGCAAGGTCTTGCATTGTTTTTAAAACTTCTCCGACCATTTCTGGGTCAAGGCTGAAGTTGGTTCGTCAAAGAGCATTGCTTCAGGATTGACAGAGAGGGCGCGTGCGATAGCCACACGTTGTTTTTGACCGCCAGAGAGTTGTTTTGGTTTTGCTTTCCAGTATTGCTCTGTCATACCGACTTTTGTAAGATTTTCTTTGGCGATTTTTTCAGCTTCGTCACGTGAACGTTTGAGAACAGTTGTTTGGGCAACGATGGCATTTTCTAAAACGTTAAGATTTTCAAAAAGGTTAAATGATTGGAAAACCATGCCCAATTTTTCACGATATTCTGTCAAATTATAATCTTTTTTAAGAACATTTTGCCCGTGAAAGAGGATTTCACCAGCTGTTGGTTCTTCTAAAAGGTTGATAGAACGAAGAAATGTCGATTTTCCTGAACCTGATGAACCGATAATCGAAATAACTTCACCTTTAGTTACTGAAAGTGAAATATCTTTGAGGACTTCATTTTGTCCGTAAGATTTTTTTAAATGTTTAATATCAATGATAGCTTGTGTCATTATTTCACCTCTTTCGTTTGGTTTTGGTTAGCACCAGTTGTGTAGGTGTCCGCATCGAAACGACGTTCAATAAATCGTAGGATACGTGTCACAGTAAAGGTGAGGATAAAGTAAATATCGCGATAATAGTAAATGTTTGGAAATATTGATAAGTTTGTGTCGCAACGGTGTTACCTGAGAAGTAAAGTTCGACAACGGAAATAACGTTCAATACAGAAGTATCTTTGATATTGATGACAAATTCGTTACCTGTTGCTGGCAAAATATTGCGGACAACTTGTGGAAGAACGATTTTGCGCATGGTTTGTCCGTGGGTAAATCCGAGTGCTGTTGCGGCTTCGAATTGACCTTTATCAACGGCGAAGATACCACCGCGGACGATTTCGCTCATGTAAGCACCAGTATTGATTGAAACGATAAGGACAGCGGCTAAGGTACGGTCAATTGAGATTCCAAAAGCTTGAGCAGTACCATAGTAAATAACCATCGCTTGTACAATCATTGGCGTACCACGAAAGACTTCAATATAGACATTGAGTACCCAACCGAAAGCTTTTTGAAGTCCAGCTAATAATTTATTGGCAGCTTTTGGAGCGGTACGGTAAACACCGATGAGAAGTCCGATAAAGAGACCGACAACTGTACCAATAATTGAGATGAAGAGTGTCACTCCAGCACCACGTAAGAATTGATTCCAGTTATTTTTGAAAATTGTCCACATGTCAGTGAAGAAGCTGCTGTTTTTATCTTCTTCAGAATTATCAGATGGTTGTTCTTCAATCATTTTATCCATGAGTTCCAAACGTTCATCTTCTGAAATACCAGCTAAAACAGCGTTGACTTTAGCGAGCATTTCTGTGTCGTCTTTGCGAAGCCCAACGGCAATAGCTGTATCAGATTCTGATGTTGAAAAACCTTGACCTTCTTCAAATGAAATCATCTTGAAGTCGCTATTAGCGTTTTCGGCTGAGATGGCATCTGGACGTTCAGAAACATAACCGTCAATGATACCAGATTCAAGAGCTTGACGCATTTGGTTGAAGTCACCCATGGCAGTTTCTTTAGTTGCACCGCTAATTTGGTCAATGAGGTTATAAAGGTAAACACCTTGTTGAGATGTTAATTTTGCACCTGAAAAGTCAGCTAGAGATGTTGCATTGGCATAATCGCCTTTTTTAGAAACAACGATTACGGGATAACTTGTGTAGTAACTATCTGAAAAGGCAATTTCTTTTTTGCGTTCATCAGTTGGGCTCATTCCGGCAGCAATCATATCGATTTTCCCAGAAGTAAGTGCAGGAATTAACCCTGTCCAAGTTGTTTTGACAACGAGAAGTTCCTTGCCTAAACTGTCTGCAATTTTCTTAGCAATTTGGACATCATATCCGTTAGCATATTGGTTTGTTCCTTCGATAGGAACAGCTCCGTTAGAATCATCATCTTGTGTCCAGTTGAAGGGAGCGTAGGCAGCCTCCATACCGATACGAAGGTATTCGTCAGCGTGTATGCTAGTCATTCCTCCAAAGAGAAGAAGAACAGCTGCAAAACAACTTAAAAGTAACTTTTTCATTTAAGACTCCTGTCTATTCTTATACCCTACCATTTTACAAGAAATAGATTTTGATTTCAATATAATCATCCTAAAAATAGAATATTTATACAATGAAATATGGTAAAATAAGGGAGAGGAAAGGAGTAGGAGATGATGAAAAAATTAACATTATTTTTGCTTGCTATTATTACATTTTTGGGATTGTCCGTTCAGGTTAATGCTGAAGTTGACTACAGTATTAGCCATTATGACGGTGTCTTAGAAATACATAACGATAATTCAGCTGATTTTATTCAGAAGATTACGTATCAGTTTGATTCGTCTTATAATGGGCAAATTGTAACATTGGGAGAAGCTGGTAATATGCCAGCTGGTTTTTCGGTAAATAGTCAACCTGAAATTTCGGCAGAAGTTAATGGAACTAGCAGAGAAGTTGACACTAGAATTTCTAATCTTGGTGATGGTTATGAAGTGAAAGTTTATAATGCTGGTTCGAGTGGTGATACTGTTGTGGTTACTGTGCACTGGCAATTATCGCAATTGTTGTTTCCGTATTCAGATGTTGTCGAATTAAACTGGGTACCAATCAGTGATTGGGATGAAACCTTGCATAATGTGAATTTTACGGTAACCACGGATAAGTCCACTTCCAATCGCCAATTGTGGGCACATACAGGTTATCTGAATTCAACAACAGTTACCAAAATGTCGAATGGTTATCAAATTTCAGCTAAAAATGTTAGTGGTAAATTGGAGCTACACGCTTATTGGGACCATTCAATTTTTGAAAATGTTAGCTTATCATCTAAGAATCGAAAGTCAGCTATTATCAAACAAGAGGCTAAAATTGTTCATAGAAGTCAAGTTTTACAGATGTTGTTATTTTATATCTTGCCAGCAATTGTTATTATATTGATAGTGGGTGCTTTAGTGGTATTTTTCAGAGCATTCAGACTTGCTGGACAATATGAACATTTTGATAGAAAAATACGTTCTTACGAAGCGCCAGAGGACTGGTCGCCACTTTTAGTATTGAAATACATTTATGATGTGGATCTGCAACATTTGGATACTAAAGGCAGTTCAATTCCACAAAAGTTTAATTTTGAGACAGCTATGCAAGCAACCTTGCTTGATTTGATTGACCGTAAGGTTATTAGCGTTGATAATAAGGAGTTGTTCTGTCATCTTGATATGCCGATGATGGATTATGAAGCCGAAGTGATTGATATGGCATTTGGTGGAAAAGAGAAAATAATTATTGATGATCTTTTTGCTGATTACCATTTTGATGATACTTTGCTGAATAAGTATAAAAAACAATATAAAGGTAAAACACTAGAAAGCAAGCTTAATAAGATAGGAAATGATTTTAATCGCCGATACAATGCTAAATTGAATAGCATTAATAAGTTAGTGGAAAAAGAGGTGACGAGTCAAAACTTACCAGCTATTCGTCAAGAATTATCTGAAGGAACTAAGAGTACCATTTCGTTGGCACGTCGCTTCCTACTGGTAGCAATGCTCGTAGTAACTTTAAGCGGTGTCTACTCATTTATGCAGGAGCATTGGATTTTTCTCATATACGGTACTTTACTAGCAATTGTGATTTTCATGCTGTTTTACATTAACCGAAAAACGCATTATTCTACCGAACATGGAACGATAACAGCTGAGGGTCAACAACGTGTGCAAGCATGGGTTAGCTTTACCAATATGATGCGTGACATTGATAAATTTGATAAAGTTGATATTCAAGGTGTCGTTGTTTGGAATCGTATCTTGGTTTATGCTACTTTATTTGGTTATGCTAAACGGGTGCAAAAATACCTTGATTTTAATGCTATCAAGCTTGCAAATGAATCAGTTATTTTAACCAATCAAGAACTAGGTTATATGATTGGTATGCATACTCATCAGCTAGGTCTAGCTAGTCACAATGCGAACATGGCTGCTCATTTTTCCGTTTCCTCTGGTAGCTCCGGCTCAGGTGGCGGTGGAGGATTTTCTGGCGGCGGAGGCGGCGGTGGAGGCGGAGCGTTTTAAAAACGCTTCAAATCTGCTATAATTGAAGAGATATAAATTTAAGGAGAACTTATGTTATTTTTCGAACTACTAAAGGCTATCTTTTTAGGGATAGTTGAGGGAATTACAGAGTGGTTACCTGTTTCAAGTACAGGACACTTGATTTTGGTTCAAGAATTTATCAGTTTGAACCAAAGCAAAGCGTTTTTGGATATGTTCAATATTGTTATCCAATTGGGAGCAATATTGGCTGTTATCGTAATTTACTTTAAACGTTTGAACCCATTTCAACCTGGTAAAACAGCGCGTGAAGTCCAATTAACATGGCAATTATGGTTAAAAGTTGTTATTGCTTGTATTCCATCAATTTTGATTGCGTTGCCGCTTGATGATTGGTTTGAAGCACATTTTAATCACATGGTTCCAATCGCCATTGCTTTGATTGTTTATGGGATTGCTTTTATCTGGATTGAAAAACGCAATGCTAATGTTGAACCGCAGGTTACTGAACTTGCTCGTATGCCTTATTTAACCGCTTTTTGGATTGGTTGCTTCCAAGTTCTTAGTATTATTCCAGGGACAAGTCGCTCAGGTGCTACAATTCTAGGGGCAATTATTGTGGGAACAAGTCGTTCAGTTGCTGCTGACTTTACTTTCTTCCTTGCTATCCCAACAATGTTTGGTTATAGTGGCTTGAAGGCAGTTAAGTTCTTCCTAGATGGAAATGTTCTTAGTTTCAGTCAATTTTTAATTTTAATGGTTGCTAGTGTAACAGCATTCCTTGTCAGCCTTTACGTTATCCGCTTCTTGACTGATTATGTTAAAAAACATGATTTCACTATTTTCGGTAAATATCGTATCGTTTTAGGTTCGATTCTTATTGTTTATAGTATCTTGAAAGCTATCTTTTAATAACTAAGCAGCCTCTCAAGGGCTGCTTTTATAGCGTAAAAATTGAAAAAAGTCCGACTTTTCTTGTATAATAAAATGACTACTCGTGCGAGGTAATTAGTATGGAAATGAAACAGATTAGCGAGACAACGCTAAAAATAACGATTAGTATGGAAGATTTGGAAGAACGTGGCATGGAGTTGAAAGATTTTTTGATTCCACAAGAAAAGACAGAGGAGTTCTTCTACTCAGTAATGGACGAATTAGATTTACCAGATAATTTCAAAGATAGCGGAATGCTTAGTTTCCGTGTGACACCAAGAAAAGACCGTATTGATGTCTTTGTTACAAAATCTGAAATTAATAAAGAAATTAATTTTGAAGATTTAGCTGCATTTGACGACGTGTCAAACATGTCACCTGAGGAATTTTTCAAAACATTGGAACAAACAATGCTTTCTAAAGGTGATACTGAAGCGCATGAAAAATTAGGAAAAATTGAAGAAATGATGGAAAGTGCTGTTGAGGAGGTTCTCACAGAACAAGCTCAAACAGAACCATCAGAAGATGACATTAATCCATCTGACTATGTTCATTATGTCTTTGATTTTCAAACGCTTGAAGCTGTAGTAGCCTTTGCTAAAGCAATTGATTTTCCGGTTGAAGCATCAGAACTCTACAAAGATGGTGGTCTTTACCACATGACCATTTTACTTGATTTACAAAATCATCCGTCATACTATGCGAATTTGATGTATGCTCGTTTGTTGGAATATGCTAGCACAGGTACAAAAACGCGTGCTTATTTGCAAGAGCACGGTCTTGAAATGTTAGCAGATGACGCTGTTGTAAAATTAAAAATGATTGAGTTGGTATAATATGGCACCCTTTACAATTGAATATGTTCTTGTTTTAATCGGCGCTTTCTTACTATCATTATTTTTGACACCGATTGTTCGTTTTATTGCATTTCGTGTTGGAGCTGTTGATAATCCAAATGCTAGACGTGTCAACGAAGTACCTATGCCAAGCAGCGGTGGATTAGCAATTTTTATCTCTTTCTTGATTTCAGCCTTAATTCTAATGCCAAGGGTTTTGAAAGAGCCGATATGGACAACATCTTATTTTGATTATATTTTGCCAGTCGTTATTGGTGGATTGATTATCACAACGATTGGTTTTATCGATGATATTTACGAATTGAAACCTAAGACAAAAATGGCAGGCATTATTCTTGGAGCTGTTGTTGTCTGGGCATTTACAGATTTCCGATTTGATAGTTTTAAAATACCGTTTGGCGGTCCTTTGCTCGAGTTTAATTCAGTAATTACTTTCTTTTTAACCGTCTTTTGGATTATTTCGATTACCAATGCAATGAATTTGATTGACGGTTAGATGGTTTGGTTAGTGGTGTATCAATCATTAGCCTTGTTACAATGGCTTTGGTTTCGTATTTCTTTTTACCGCAAACTGATTTTTACCTAACGTTGACAATCTTACTTTTGATTGCTTGTATTGCAGGTTTCTTCCCTTATAACTACAACCCTGCGATTATTTATCTGGGAGACACGGGTGCTCTGTTTATAGGTTTTATGATTGGTGTTTTATCATTACAAGGGTTGAAAAATTCAACAGCTGTTGCCGTGGTAACGCCAGTTATCATTCTTGGTGTACCAATACTAGATACTACTGTGGCGATTATTCGTCGTAAATTGTCAGGGCGTCCAGCGACGGAAGCAGACAAGATGCACTTGCATCACCGCCTTTTGGCAATGGGATTCACGCATCGTGGAGCAGTTTTAGTGGTTTATGGTATTGCCATTCTCTTTTCACTTATCGCCTTGTTGCTAAATGTCTCTAGCCGTCTTGGCGGTGTGCTTTTAATGGTTGGTGTTGCCTTTGCTTTAGAAGTCTTTATTGAAGGGCTAGAAATTTGGGGAGTAGGGCGTACACCACTCTTTGATACGCTTAAATTTATCGGAAATAGCGATTATCGCCAAGCAACCATGCTAAAATGGAAAAATCGCAAAAATAATAAGTGATTGAAAAGCCTATTATGGCTTTTTTTTTGATATAATGACTAGTAACCCTATAGAACTGCGGTAATTTTCAGAAAAAAGTTACTGTCGTATTTGATTAATTGGAGGAATGTACACATGTCTGTACTTGAAATAAAAGATCTTCATGTTTCTATTGAAGATAAAGAAATTTTAAAAGGTGTCAATCTAACCCTTAAGACTGGAGAGATTGCTGCGATTATGGGACCTAATGGTACTGGTAAATCAACTTTATCAGCAGCTATTATGGGAAATCCAAATTATGAGGTTACTCAAGGCGAAATTTTGCTTGACGGTGAAAATATCCTTGAACTCGAAGTTGACGAACGTGCACGTCTTGGGCTTTTTCTTGCTATGCAATACCCATCTGAAATTCCAGGAATTACCAATGCTGAATTTATCCGTGCAGCTATGAATGCTGGAAAAGAAGATGACGATAAAATTTCAGTTATGGATTTCATCACAAAGCTTGATGAAAAAATGGAATTTCTTGGCATGAAAGAAGAAATGGCAGAACGTTACCTTAACGAAGGTTTCTCAGGTGGTGAGAAAAAACGTAATGAAATTCTTCAATTGCTAATGCTCGAACCTAAATTTGCACTTCTTGACGAAATTGATTCAGGACTTGATATCGATGCTCTTAAAATTGTTTCAAAAGGTGTTAACGCTATGCGTGGCGATAATTTTGGAGCTATGATTATCACTCACTATCAACGACTTCTCAACTATATTACACCAGATGTGGTGCATATTATGATGGATGGACGTGTTGTTCTTTCAGGTGATGCTGAACTTGCTGCCCGTCTTGAAAAAGAAGGCTATGCAAAAATTGCAGAAGAACTTGGACTAAAATACGAAGAAGAAGTGTAATTGATGATGTCAAAGTCTGCTTTTGGCAGACGATACTCGTATGATGACTATGAAAAGGAGTAAACATCAAATTATGACGAAAGAATCTATCCTAAATTTTTCACAAACAAAGGCAGAACCTTTATGGCTACAAGAACGTCGTTTGACTGCCTTTGATAATATAGATAAATTGACATTACCTGAAATCAACCGTGTTAAATTTCACCGCTGGAACTTAGGTGATGGGACGATTTCAGAGGACCAAGCACTTGCTAATGTCCCTGATTTCACAGCACTTGGAGACAATCCAAAACTTGTTCAAGTCGGTACACAAACCGTTTTAGAACAATTACCAACTGATTTGATTAATAAAGGTGTTATTTTCACCGATTTCTATACAGCTTTGGAAGAAATTCCTGATATTATTGAAAAGTATTTTGGAGCAGCGCGTGATTTTAAAGAAGATAAGTTAGCTGCTTATCACACCGCTTATTTTAATAGCGCAGCTGTTCTTTACGTTCCTGATAATATTGAGATTGAAGAGCCAATCGAAGGCTTATTTTATCAAGATAAAGCTAGTGATGTGCCGTTTAACAAGCATATTTTAATCATTGCAGGGCGCAATAGTCGCATTAATTATTTGGAACGCTTTGAAACAATTGGCGAGGGTGATGCTCAAGCAACAGCGAATATCAGCGTCGAGGTTATTGCACTTGATGATAGCCAAATAAAATTTTCAGCTATTGACCGTCTGGGTGAGAATGTCACAACATACATTAGTCGTCGTGCTCGCCACGGTAAAGATGCTAGTGTCGATTGGGCACTCGGTATCATGAATGAAGGCAATGTTATCGCTGATTTCGATTCAGATTTGTATGGAAATGGTAGCCATGCCAATCTTAAAGTTGTTGCAGCATCATCAGGACGTCAAGTCCAAGGTGTGGATACACGTGTGACAAACTACGGCTGCAATTCAATTGGTCATATTTTACAACATGGTGTTATTTTAGAACGTGGAACACTGACATTTAACGGTATTGGACATATTATCAAGGGAGCAAAAGGAGCAGATGCACAACAAGAAAGCCATGTTTTAATGCTTTCTGATAAAGCACGTTCTGACGCCAATCCAATTTTGTTAATTGATGAAAATGATGTAACGGCAGGTCATGCGGCTTCAATTGGACAAGTTGACCCCGAAGATATGTATTATTTGATGAGTCGTGGACTTGATAAGGATACAGCAGAGCGCTTGGTTATTCGTGGTTTCTTGGGCGCTGTTATTACGGAAATTCCTGTAAAAGAAGTCCGTGATGAAATGATTGCGGTATTAGACCGTAAATTGGAGAATCGTTAGAATGTCAGCATTAGATGCGCATAACATTTATCAAGACTTTCCTATTCTTGACCAAATTGTCAATGATGAACATTAGTTTACCTTGACAATGCGGCAACAACACAGAAACCACAACAAGTTCTTGATACACTTAACGACTATTACCATAAGACAAATGCCAATGTTCACCGTGTGTTCATACTTTGGCTGAACGTGCAACGGTGCTTACGAAGCTAGTCGTGAAAAGGCACGCCAATTTATTAATGCCAAGTCAACAAAAGAAATTCTTTTCACACGAGGCACTACAACTGGACTAAACTGGGTAGCAGGTTTTGCAGAAGAAGTGCTCCAAAAAGACGATGAAGTTCTCATTTCAATCATGGAACACCATTCAAATGTCATTCCATGGCAAGAAGCTTGCCGTAAAACGGGAGCAAAATTAGTCTACGCTTACCTCAAAGACGGACAACTTGACATGGCAGACTTGCAAAGTAAATTGTCACCCAAAACAAAATTTGTTAGTGTTGCCCACGTTTCAAATGTCCTTGGTTCAATTCAACCTGTCAAAAAAATAGCAGAGCTAGCTCACCAAGTTGGGGCATATATGGTTGTTGACGGTGCGCAATCAGCACCTCACATGAGCATTGATATTCAAGATTTGGACTGCGATTTCTTTGCTTTTTCGGGACATAAAATGCTAGGACCAACGGGTATTGGTGTCCTTTATGGTAAAGAAGAATTGCTTAATCAAATGTCACCAGTTGAATTTGGTGGCGAAATGATTGATTTTGTCTATGAACAAGAGGCAACATGGAAAGAATTACCATGGAAGTTTGAAGCAGGAACACCCAATATTGCGGGAGCTATTACTTTGGGAGCAGCTATTGATTACTTAACCAATATTGGTATGGACGCCGTACATGCTCACGAACAAGAATTAGTAAATTACGTCCTTCCGAAATTGCAAGCTATTGATGGTTTGACGGTTTACGGACCACAAGACCCAAGTCAACACATGGGAGTAATTGCCTTTAACTTAGATGGCTTACACCCACACGATGTGGCAACGGCATTAGATTATGAAGGTGTCGCTGTGCGTGCAGGACACCATTGTGCACAACCATTGATTACTTATCTTGGTATTCATTCAGCTGTGCGTGCAAGTTTTTATATCTATAATACGAAAGAAGATTGTGATAACTGGTAGAAGCAATTCTTAAAACAAAGGAGTTTTTCAATGGCACTTTCTAGATTAGATAGTCTTTATATGGCGGTAGTTTCTGACCACTCCAAAAGTCCACATCACCATGGAAAATTAGAAGATGTTGACCAAGTCAATCTTAACAATCCAACTTGTGGCGATGTGATTTCTTTATCAGTGAAGTTTGACGGTGATCGTATTTCGGATATCGCCTTTGCAGGTGATGGTTGTACCATTTCGACAGCTTCATCAAGCATGATGACAGATGCCGTTATCGGTAAAACAAAAGAAGAAGCGCTTGAACTGGCTGAGATTTTTTCAAAAATGGTTCAAGGTGAAAAAGATGATGCTCAAAAAAGACTAGGCGAAGCTAGTTTTTTGGCAGGGGTTTCAAAATTTCCGCAGCGAATCAAGTGTTCAACACTTGCTTGGAATGCTCTGAAAAAAGCTATTGAAAACGATAGTAAGGATTAGAAAGGTAACTAGATGCCTGAAAAAAATGAAAAAATAACTCCAAAGCCAATTGATATCGGTGATTATCAATTTGGCTTTCATGACGATGTAACACCTATTTTTTCCACAGGAAAAGGAATCAGCGAAGCTGTTGTTCGTGAAATGTCAGCAGAAAAAGGCGAACCAGAATGGATGCTTGAGTTCCGCTTGAAATCATTGGAAATTTTTAATAAAATGCCAATGCAAGATTGGGGACCTGATTTGTCAGATATTAATTTTGATGAGATTAATTATTATCAAAAAGCTTCTGACAGACCAGCGCGTTCATGGGATGATGTTCCAGATAAAATTAAAGAAACGTTTGAACGTATCGGAATTCCTGAAGCTGAACGTGCCTACCTCGCAGGAGCGTCAGCTCAGTACGAATCAGAAGTCGTTTATCATAACATGAAAGATGAGTACGATAAGTTAGGGATCATTTTCACAGATACGGATTCTGCTTTGAAAGAGTATCCTGACCTCTTTAAAAAATATTTTGCTAAGCTAGTTCCGCCAACGGATAACAAATTAGCAGCTTTGAATTCAGCGTTTTGGTCAGGTGGAACATTCATCTACGTGCCAAAAGGGGTTAAGGTCGATATCCCTTTGCAAACTTATTTCCGTATTAACAATGAAGCAACAGGGCAATTCGAACGAACATTGATTATCGTTGATGAGGGGGCAAGTGTTCATTATGTCGAAGGATGTACCGCGCCAAATTATTCATCAGCAAGTTTGCATGCCGCTATCGTTGAAATTTTTGCACTTGAAGGCAGTTATATGCGTTATTCAACGATTCAAAACTGGTCGGACAACGTGTATAACTTGGTAACAAAACGTGCCACAGCCAAGAAAAATGCAACTGTTGAATGGATTGACGGTAACCTTGGTGCGAAAACAACCATGAAATACCCATCTGTTTACCTTGACGGCGAAGGTGCGCGTGGCACAATGTTGTCAATTGCTTTTGCTAATAAAGGGCAACACCAAGACACAGGTGCAAAAATGATTCACAATGCACCACACACCTCATCTTCGATTGTTTCAAAGTCCATTGCCAAAGGTGGTGGAAAAGTTGACTATCGTGGTCAAGTGACTTTCAATAAGGAATCTAAAAAATCAGTTAGTCATATTGAATGTGATACCATTATCATGGATGATATTTCGCGTTCAGATACCATCCCTTTCAACGAAATTCATAATTCACAAGTTGCACTTGAGCATGAAGCTAAAGTTTCAAAAATCTCAGAAGAACAACTTTATTATCTTATGAGCCGAGGTCTTTCAGAACAAGAAGCAACAGAGATGATTGTTATGGGATTTGTTGAACCATTCACAAAAGAATTACCAATGGAATACGCCGTTGAACTTAATCGATTGATTAGTTATGAAATGGAAGGTTCTGTTGGGTAATAGACTAAAAGAGACAAGCCAAAGGCTTGCCTCTTTTATATATGAAAATTAAAGTTTTTCATTAACAAAAGTGACGAAGTGATTCCACCATACCTTGAAGAAAATACTTCTATCAACATCTGTCTTAGCAACTGCAGTTACACTTGGTTCAGAATCAAGATAACCAGTTCCTACAATTTGGGTGTCATTATAAGTAATGGTTCCAACTTTTTGCCCTTTAGTAATAGGAGCATCATAGCCGTCTGCATTAGTTGAAAAATCAGCAGAAACATCAGTATTAATACGACGGACAACTTTTAAATCTTCAGAAGCGACAGCAGCAACTGATTTTGCTTTACCGTCATTAACCGTAGCTTTACTACTTTGGTAAGATTTCCCTGCTTTAACAAGTGTCACCATTTCATAGTTTGATTTGACATAATCTAGCAAGTCATTTGTTGCTTCAAAACGAGCGTATTCATCATCTTCCCAACCATCTGCATTCATAACAACAGAAATAATACGCATACCATTTTCAGTTGAAGTAGCCACAAAAGAAGCGCCAGCTAATTCTGTCGTACCTGTTTTAAGACCGTCAACCCCTGAGCGTTCATATGGCATACCTTCTAACATATAGTTGTAGGTATTCATCGTAGTGCCATCAAAGTCAGCAGTTGTTTGACTTGTGATTTTTAAAATATCGGGATACTCAGTGATTAAGTGCTGAGCAATAATAGCAACATCTCGAGCGCTCATCATATTTTCATCAGTTGAACTTGAACCTGGGTAGATATTATCACCAAGATAACTATTATTAAGACCAGAGGCATTGACAATTGTGGCATCTGTGATGCCCCATGCTTCCAATTGTGCTTTCATCATATCGACAAATTTACTTTCAGTACCGCCGATTTGTTCTGCAAGGGCAATAGCTGCGCTGTTTGCACTAGCGACCATTGCTGCATTTACAAGTTGTTCAACCGTATATTCGCGTGCTTCCATAGGAACATTACTAGCATCAGAATTCGCTGTCAAATTATAAGCATAATCTGAAATAGAAACTTTGGTATCCCAAGAAATTTTTCCTTCATCAATAGCCTTATAACTAAGTAAACAGTTAAAATCTTGGTCATAGATGCAATTCCGTCAGGTGTGGTTGCATCTTTTTCATACAATACTTTTCCTGTGGTAGCTTCAACAGCAATAGCGTGTTCGGCAGATACATCAAAATCATCATCTGCGCTAACTTTGCTTCCTACTGCAAGAAAAGTCAGAAAAATTGCAAAAAACGCAAAAATCTTCTTCATTAGAAGTTCCATCCTTTGTAAAAAAATTAATCATTATGATTATACCATATAATTATCGTGTTAGATAATCTGACAAAAAATTCTGACAAAAGTATTTTCTTTAAGAAAAGTTTATGATATAATTCTATTTGTCAAATAATATAATTTTAGAGAGAATATCAGGAGGAGCGTCACATGTCATTAAAACGTAAAGCATGGAAGCGCATTGGATTGGGGGCGATTACCCTATTTTCAGCAGCATCTTTAGCAGCCTGTGGAGGTAGTAGTTCATCGTCATCATCAAGTAGTGATGAAATTAATTGGTATACACCAACAGAAATTAGCACTTTGGATATTTCGAAAGTTACGGATGCTTATTCATCAATTGCTATCGGGAATTCAGGAAGTAACCTTCTTCGTCGTGATGAGGACGGAGACTTACAGCCGGATTTGGCTGAAAAAGTAGAGGTATCTGATGATGGTTTGACTTATACAGCAACATTGCGTGATAATTTAAAATGGTCTGATGGTAGTGACTTAACAGCCGAAGATTTCGTTTATACATGGCAACGTATTGTTGATCCATCAACAGCTTCAGAGTATGCTTATCTTGTATCAGATGCACATGTCTTAAATGCTGATGAGGTTATTGCTGGAACAAAAGGTGTTGACGAGCTAGGAGTCAAAGCTGATGGGAATAAAGTCATCTTTACACTATCTAGCCCATCGCCACAGTTTATGAGCCTACTTTCGTTCGCTAACTTTATGCCACAAAGCAAAGAATTTGTTGAAAAAACTGGAGATGATTACGCAACAACTTCTGAAAAAGCGTTGTATTCTGGTCCATATACAGTTGAAGATTGGAATGGAACAAGTGGGACATTTACACTTGTGAAAAACAAATATTATTGGGATGCTGATAATGTTAAAACGAAGAAAGTAAACGTTCAAACTGTTAAGAAAGCTGACACAGCCGTACAAATGTATAAAGACGGTGAGCTTGATACAGCTAGCATTTCAGGAACAGATGCAATCTACAACGCTAATAAAAACCGTGATGATGTTGTAGATGTTCCTGAAGCAACAACAGCTTACATGGTTTACAATGAATCAGGTTCAACAGAAGCCTTGACAAATACAAAAATTCGTCAAGCGCTTAATTTAGCAACTGACCGTGAAGGTATTGTCAAAGCAGCTATTGATACAGGTTCTACAGTGGCTAATGCACTAGCTCCTACGGGGTTAGAAACGTTACCAGATGGAACTGATTTGTCTAAATATGTGGCCGCTGATTATAGTTATGATGAAAAAGAAGCTGCTAAGCTTTTTAAAGAAGGTTTAGCTGAACTTGGAACTGACTCAGTTACTTTAACGATTACAGCAGATTCTGATTCGCCAGTTGCTAAAGCGACAGTAGACTATATCAAGCAAACTTGGGAAGATGCTCTACCTGGTTTAACAGTTGAAGAAAAACTTGTGACTTTCAAACAACGTCTACAAGATTCAAAAAATCAAAACTTTGATATTGTAATGACACTTTGGACTGGTGATTACCCAGAAGGATCTACTTTCTACGGATTATTTACTTCAACTTCTTCATATAACTATGGTAAAATTTCTGATGCTACTTATGACGCTGCCTATCAAAAAGCTCTTACAACAGATGCTTTAGATCCAGCAGCAGCAGCTGAAGATTATAAGACAGCGGAAGCAGAGCTTTATAACAATGCTCACTATAACCCACTTTACTTCCGCAGTACAAAATCACTTCAAAACCCATCAATCAAGGGACTTGTTCGTAATTCTACTGGATTACAAGTTGACTTTACATACGCTTATAAAGAGGATTAATCTTTAATAGTGACTATATTGGGCAAGAATTGGTTGCGACCAATTCTTGCTTTTGTTGACAGGAAATTTTTTCTCCTGCCAACAAAAGCAATAAAGAGAAGGAAATATTATGGTAAAATACATTCTTAAACGTGTTGCGATTCTGCTTATAACACTCTGGGTCGTGGTCACCCTATCGTTTTTCCTCATGCAAGTTATGCCTGGGACACCTTACAATAATCCCAAACTAACTGATGAGATGATTGCTCTAATGAACAAACAATATGGTTTGGATAAGCCAGTATGGCAACAATACCTTACTTATCTTTGGAATGTTCTTCACGGTGACTTTGGTACAAGTTACCAATCAATTAACCAACCAGTATCACGTTTGATTTCACAACGTTTGGGCGTTTCTATCCAACTTGGTGTTCAAGCGCTTGTTATTGGGTTTATTGCTGGTATTTTGGTTGGTGCTGCTTCAGCACGTAACAAAAAATAACTGGATTGACGGCGTCCTTAGTGTTATCTCAACATTAGGTATTTCTGTGCCTTCATTCATTATCGGTCTTTTCCTTTTAGTACTTCTTGGTTTCAAATGGAGCCTATTCCCACTTGCTGGTTGGGGAACATTTGCACAGACTGTCATGCCATCACTTGCCTTGGCAATTCCAGTATTTGCTCAAGTAACACGTTTCTTCAGGGGACAAATGATTGAAACATTGAGTTCAGATTATATCCAATTAGCAACTGCTAAAGGGTTGACTAAACGTCAAGTAACTCGTAAGCATGCTTACCGTAACTCAATGATTCCAGTCTTAACTTTGGTTGGACCTATGGCAGCAAACCTTTTGACAGGTTCAGCATTGATTGAACAAATTTTCTCAATTCCAGGAATTGGTCAACAATTTGTCACATCTATTCCAGCTAAAGACTACCCAGTAATCATGGGGACAACTATTGTATATGCAATGATGTTGATGGTTGCCATTTTGGTAACAGATATTGCAACAAGTATTGTTGACCCTCGTGTACGCTTGCAGTAAGGAGAATAATATGGCAGAAAAAAATAGAGAATTTAAACTTGTTGGTGTTGGTTCAGCCAGCTCACAAGAAAAAATCGAAAAGCCTGCTCTTTCTTTCATGCAAGATGCTTGGCGTCGTTTGAAAAAAAATAAATTAGCTGTCGTTTCAATGTGGTTCTTGGCTATCTTGATTATCTTTTCAATGATTTCAGTCGTGTTAGTTCCGCGTGATGATGCTAAATGCATTTAACACAAAAGAAGTTACAACATATCGTAACCTTCCACCCAAAATTAGCGATAATCTTCCATTCTGGAATGGGACAATTACTTATTCTGGGAGTACAGAAGCAACAGATGTTTATGCTGACCAAGGTGTACCAGAAGGAACAAAATTCATTTTAGGTACTGATAATTTGGGACGTAGTATTGCCAAACGTATTATTGTTGGTGTTCGTATTTCCCTTCTTATCGCAATCGTAGCTACTTTGATTGACCTTTTGATTGGTGTAACATACGGTTTGATTTCAGGTTATGTCGGCGGTAAAGTCGATATGATTATGCAACGTATCATTGAAGTTATTTCATCAATTCCTAACTTGGTTATTGTAACAATGCTAGGGCTTTTGCTTGGTAATGGTGTCACATCAATCATCATTTCAATTGCTATTGTCGGTTGGACTTCAATGGCTCGCCAAGTGCGTAACTTAACACTTTCTTATCGTGAACAAGAGTTTGTTCTTGCAGCTCGTTCATTGGGTGAAAGTGCGCCAAAAATTGCTTTTAAACATATTCTTCCAAATATTTCAGGGATTATTATTGTTCAAATCATGATGACAGTTCCAAGTGCCATCATGTACGAAGCTGTTCTTTCAGCTATCAACCTTGGGGTGAAACCACCTACAGCATCACTTGGTTCATTGATTACTGATGCCCAAGAATATTTACAATATTACCCTTATCAAGTTATTTTACCAGCCCTTGCTTGGTATTGATCTCACTTGCCTTCATCTTATTAGGTGATGGACTTCGTGATGCATTCGATCCAAAATCTGGTGATCGTTAGGAGGAAAAACTATGACTGAAGAAACAATTTTACAAGTTAAAAACCTCCGTGTAGATTTCCATACCTATGCTGGGGAAATTAAAGCTATTCGTGATGTCAGCTTTGACTTAAAAGAAGGCGAAACGCTTGCCATTGTTGGTGAGTCAGGTTCAGGTAAATCTGTAACAACAAAAACGTTGATGGGCTTGTCAGCTTCAAATGCAGAAGTTACAGGAGACATCGATTTTAAGGGTAAAAGATTAATAGAATTAAAAGAAGACGAATGGATTAAGGTTCGTGGAAATGAAATTGCAATGATTTTCCAAGACCCTATGACAAGTCTTGATCCAACAATGAAAATTGGTCAACAAATTGCTGAACCAATTATGATTCATGAAAAAGTTTCTAAAGAAGAAGCTTTAAAACGTGCTTTGGAACTCATGAAAAATGTTGGTATTCCAAACGCAGAAGAACATATTAATGATTATCCGCACCAATGGTCAGGTGGTATGCGTCAACGTGCTGTTATTGCAATTGCCTTGGCAGCAAATCCAGATATTTTAATTGCTGATGAACCTACAACAGCCTTGGACGTAACTATTCAAGCACAAATTTTGAATTTAATGAAACAAATTCAAAAAAGAACGTGGCTCATCAATCATCTTTATCACGCATGACCTCGGTGTTGTTGCGGGAATGGCTGATCGTGTTGCTGTTATGTATGCTGGTAAGATTATTGAATATGGGACAGTAGACGAAGTATTCTATAACCCGCAACATCCATATACTTGGGGGCTTTTGAATTCAATGCAACAACAGATACTGAAGCAGGAAGCCTTCAATCTATCCCAGGTACACCGCCAGATCTCCTCAATCCACCAAAAGGTGATGCTTTTGCACCACGTAACGAGTTTGCTTTAGACATTGACTACGAGGAAGAACCACCAATGTTTAAAGTTAGTGATACGCATTTTGCAGCTACATGGTTGTTAGATGAACGTGCACCTAAAGTAACACCACCATTACCAATTCAAAAACGTTGGGCAAAATGGAAAGAACTTGAAGGGAGAAAAGCTTGATGACTGAAAATAGAAAAAAGCTTGTTGAACTTAAAAATGTATCATTGACTTTTAACGAAGGTAAAAAGAACGAAGTAAAAGCTATTGATAATATCAGTTTTGATATTTACGAAGGTGAAGTTTTCGGTCTTGTTGGAGAATCAGGTTCTGGTAAGACAACCGTTGGTCGTGCTATTTTGAAATTGTACGATATTAATAAAGGTGAAATTGATTTTGATGGTGAAACCATCTCTCACCTTAAAGGGAAAGAATTGCACGAATTCCGTAAAAATGCTCAAATGATTTTCCAAGACCCACAAGCTAGTCTTAATGGTCGTATGAAAATTCGTGACATTGTTGCGGAAGGACTTGACATCCATAAATTAGTTAACAGTAAAGAAGAACGTGACCGAAAAGTTCAAGATTTACTTGCTTTAGTTGGACTTAACAAAGACCATTCAACACGCTATCCACATGAATTTTCAGGTGGACAACGCCAACGTATTGGTATCGCTCGTGCTCTTGCCGTTGAACCAAAGTTCATCATTGCCGATGAACCAATTTCAGCCCTTGATGTGTCAATCCAAGCTCAAGTTGTTAACCTTATGCAAAAACTTCAAAGAGAACAGGGTTTAACATATCTCTTTATCGCTCACGATTTGTCAATGGTTAAATACATCTCAGATCGTATTGGAGTTATGCACTGGGGTAAAATGCTTGAAATTGGAACATCTGATGATGTTTATAATCATCCAATTCACCCATATACTAAGAGCTTGTTGACTGCAATTCCAGAACCAGACCCAGAGTCTGAAAGAAATCGTATCCATGAAGAGTACGATCCAAGTGTAGAACTAGATGGCCAACCACGTGAAATGCGTGAAATTACACCTGGACACTTTGTTCTTTGTACAGAAGCAGAAGCAGAAGCTTATAAAAAAGAATTATAAGACAAAGAGAAGGTTTTCCTTCTCTTTTTTGTATATCTAAATTTCAGCCTCCAATCGCCCTTTTTACGCCTCCCCTACACCTTTTCCACAATCTCCTTAGTCATATTCTCTACTACATCCCGTGAGGGGGACAAGCCACACTTAAAAAAGTTGATAGAAGTAGTTGACAGTTTATCTTAAGTTTAGTATACTAGTTGAGCTGTCGTAAGAGAGCAGGAGTCAGGCTTACAGAAAATCTAAAAAAGAAGTTGACAAAGTAAGTTTGAGATGATACACTAATATAGCTGTTGTCCGAGATGTTCAGCAGTAATCAGATTGAAACAGATTTGAAGAAAACTTTAAAAAAGTAGTTGACAAGCTGTTTTAGATTTGATAGAATATAGAAGTTGTCTCACGAGAGACAAAGACCTTTGAGAACTGAACAAGACGAACCAAACGTGCGGGTTGAGAAATCGACCTGTTAAGAAATAAATCTGTCAGTGACAGAATGAGAACAAGATTAAATGAGAGTTTGATCCTGGCTCAGGACGAACGCTGGCGGC